>OHTA01000002.1_pt1 | contig 252885 bp, 196 predicted proteins | sample 1578851 | NCBI WGS metagenome assembly OHTA01 (sample SAMEA3879578, study PRJEB24766) | human gut metagenome | biome: human-associated habitat; feature: feces | place: USA | collected 1985/1987 | reverse complement strand
CTTTTGCCATGCCTATGGCAAAGTTTTGCCAACGCGGTGGCAAAGTCTTGCCAATGGTAAGGCAAAATCCTGCCAACTGGTTGGCAAGGCGAAGAAAATAAAGGGGAGTCCGTGTTTGACTATGGCTGCAAAGTCTTACCTTTGTGGCACATTAAATAAAATACAAACTATGATAGAAGTTACAGATGTGGCATTGCGCCAGGCTGCCGGTGAAGGGATGGATGCATTCATCGGCGTATTCACCGGTGCTTATAAGAAAGAAATAGGCGGAGAAATGACTGCCGGGACGATGTCTTTGCTTACCGGTGAACAGCATTCATTGTTGGCCTATCAGATATTCCGTGATGAAGTGATGGAAGGGGGCTTCTGCCAACTGATTCAAAATGGTTATGGCGGTTATATTTTCGACAATCCGTTTGCCAAAGTGATGCGTTTGTGGGGAGTGGGCGATTTGAGCAAGTTGGTTTATGCTGCCAAGAAAATATACGATAGCCATCGTGACGACTTGGAACGCGAACGCACAGACGAGGAATTTATGGCAATGTACGAGCAATATGAGGCTTTCGATGAACTGGAAGATGAATTTTTGGAAAAAGAGGAGGAATATACAGCTTTGGTTGCCGGCTATGTGGATGAGCATTTGGAGCTGTTTGCCAAGATTGTGTGATAGAGAGTAACGAGGAAAGGCATATTAGCCTATACCCATTCTTGCCTTTCGGTATTGGAGAGATGTGCTATCTGAAAGCTAAAATATGCGAGCTATGAATGCCGGGATGAAAAATGGAATTAATTTATTGATGATTCTTGTATTGTTTATCTCATGTGTACAAGAAAAAGAGGACAATAATGTCTTAAGACGTGTGGAAGCGTGTATGGAATTATTTCCTGATAGTGCCTTGTCGCTTCTGAGTCAAATTGAATGTCCCGAATGTATGAGAGGACAACAGAGAGCAGATTATGCTTTGCTTTTAACGCAGGCTTTGGATAAAAACTATTTGGATAATTTGCAGTCAGACTCATTGATAATGATAGCGGTAGAATATTATAAACAGGAAGGTGATAAATTGAAGGCAGGGAAGGCTTACTTTTATTATGGAAAAGTGATGTTGTTAAAGGAGCGCTTCTCAGATGCTATGCAGGCTTATCTGGAAGCATCGAGTCTCTTGGAAGAAACTAGGGATTATAAAGTACAAGGGATGGTCTGGGAATATATAGGGTATTTGAACTCGGTTCAAGGATTGTATGAAAATTCTATAGACAATTTTAAACATTCTATCAGGTACTATGAACTGGCGAGTGACAGACGTCGTATTTTATATGGTTATAGGAATATGGCAAGAGGCTATTTTTCGGTACATCATAATGATAGTGCAGGTTGGTATGCTGAAAAAGGGCTTGTGTTGAGTGACACTGTTAGTGGTATGAAGGCATCTTTTCTACATTTATTAGGACTTATTGCCAATAATGAAAAACGATATCCACAAGCAATAGAGTATTTTTCAAATGCAATGGAAGTTTGTGATAATTTAAATGATAAATATCGTTATAGTTTGTCTTTGGGACGTGTTTATTCTGAAGTAGGTCAAAAGAAAAAAGCTGAAGATTGTTTTGTTTCTTGTATCAATGCAACTAATATTTTTGTGTCTTCGGGTGCATATTACTATTTGGCTGATATGCATAAAAAAGATGGTAATTATTTGAAAGCGTTTTTGTATAAAGAGAAGTCTGATTCATTATTAGAGGTGACTCGTAATGCTGAACTGCAAAAGTAGTTGTTGGATTTGCAGAATAAGTATGAAAATGATAAGCTTATTTTGGAAAATAAACAGATAAGGCTGGAAAATGAGAAACAGACTTATTTTTATTTGTTTTTATTTGTATTCATATTAGGGTTGGGCATCATCGCTTTCTTTCTGGTTAGGAAAAGGTATCGAACAAAATTGTTGCGTAATGTCGAGATTATTGAAAATAATAATGCAATTATTAATAGATATGCTTGTAGAATTGCAGAATTGGAGAATGTGAGCTTACAAGAACGTCAGGCTAAACAAGAGGAAATAGGAATCCTGAATAGAAAAATCCTTTGTTTAATAGCAGAAAATAAGCGAGTATGTGAGAATTCGAGTGTTGACGCCTTGTTTGTATTAGAGGAATTGAAGCAAGGAAATTTGATTATTAGTAATATGACTATTGCTGAACGGCAACATATATTTGACTTTTTGGATTTGGTTCATGCGAATTTTATTACTCGACTTAAACAAGAGTTTGATTTAACAAAAAATGAATTATTGTTGGCTGCGTTGCTGAAAGTGGGATTCTCTAACAAGCAATTAATGATTGTTTTTGATTGTGAAATGAAATCCATATATAAAAACAGACAAAGACTAAAAGCAGATTTAGGACTTACTAAGAATGATTCTTTAGAGCAAATGGTAATGATGTATTGAGAAAAAAACGTTTTTTTGTCCTATATGTTTCTTTGTAGTGTGTTGATATATAATTTATTACCTACCCTATTTTTGTCCGCATAGTTATTGCTGAATTATTGTTGAATAGTCCCTAATTTTGTATAAATAAAAAATGAAAGACTATGAAACTGAAAATTATCTTATCTGTATTGTTGTTATTTTCTTTATTAAAGGTCGATGCTAATCCTTTGGTCGACATAAGTATTGCTTCTGGAAAAGAAGAAGTCTTTTTGCATTCAAATGATATTCCTTTTGAAATTCTGACTACGGGAAAAGAAGATGGAAGCCGTTCCGTTATACCATTAGTGCCATTTGTTGTATTCGTTGAAGATTCTAATTATTCCGTGGAATTGGATTTTATGGAAGGAATCGGGGTAGTGGAAATTGCCATTTCCCAAAATGGTTCTGTGATTTATTCTTCTTCCGAGAATATTCTATCTCCCCTTCGGAAATATTTGCAACTTCCTTTCGGAGTATCAGGGGAGTATTGTATAGAAATTAAAGGAGATAATGGGGCATATGCATATGGCTGTTTTGAATTATGATATATTGTTAACTAAAAAATGTAATGCTTATGAAAAAGATTAGTTTATTGTTGGTAGGAGTGTTAGCTCTATTTTCTTGTGAGCAAGAGGAATTGGATAACTTTGTGGAAAGTAGTGGTGTGGGGCAGGTGATGACAAGGGCGATAGGTTCTAGTGCGGATTTTGATCCGATAAGTGAGCTTGCCGAAATTCCAGTGAATATTTTGAATATTGGAAACTCTAAACAAAAGTATCTTACTTGTAAAGAGAAAGGTACTGAAATTTGTTTAACAGATAAAGATGATGGATCTTTGAGGCAGAGATGGTATCTGAAGTATGGAAGAACTATTGTTGTTGCTGGGGGAAATAATAGAGTGACATCCGATACATATGGAGTTGTTACTCCTAATAACTATTTATCTTCAGAAATACCTGATAATCTTCGTTTGAGTTATTGGAATAAATCAACTTTTGATTCACCTTTGGCTGGACCTGGCTTAAGCTTTAATTGTTTGGCTGATGCTAATTGTATGATATATACGATGTATGGAAACTTTAATACTGGTTTGTCTTCTTATTATTTGCAATCAGAATCTTCAACGTCTTCCTCTGTAAAGTTTAAAACGAATAATTCCTCAAGCCTCGCTTTATGGGAAATAGTTCCTGTTGGTGAATATGAACTTGTTGGTTTAGAGTATGTACGGACTACGGTTGACAGCTTTGAACCTACAGAAGTGATTTGTGACCATGATGAATATACAAATGAACATTTAAGCGTTGATACATGGAACTATTCTTTATCTACAAGCTATACAGAAAAATCTGATTTTTCAAAAACAGAAGGAGTAAGTGTCACTATTTCAGGAGGATTGAACGTGGGTATACCTAATGTGGTAGGAGATGATTCTTCGCTTGGAGTAAATGTTTCTGTACAGCAGCAGACAAATAAATCTTGGACTTATGGTACAAGTGATAGTAAAACGGTAACAAAAACGAGAACTGGACAAATCCCGATTCAACCAGGTGAAACTGTAAAACTTGATGCGGTGTTAGTCATGTACAAAGGTAGTTTGACTTACGTTGCTACATTAAGGAAAATAGGGGATACTAAAACGTTTAGAGTTAAAGGAAAATGGAGTGGAGACTGCTTTTCTTCTTTTGAAGCTAGAACATATAATCCAACAACAGGGAAATTGGTAGGAGAATATGTTTTAGAATAATGTGATTGTCTAAATTATGGTTGTTTATAAATGTTAAATAAATATTGGGGCGTGCAGTATTTAGATTAATCTTTCATTTAATCTTAAAAACAATGAAAAAACGAGGAGAGTGCTATATTACTCAATTCTTTTATCTAAATTTGCAAACTCTAATATTTATAGGAAAGATGAAACAATTAAAATTCTTGATGGTTGCCTTGACATTGTTGATGGGCATTGCGTTTACTTCGTGTCTGAATTCAGATGACGGAGAGTATGATGACATTTATGGCATGGTTTTAGTGAATAACTATATGGGATTACTCTCTTTTGAAGATGCTGCGGGTAACACTTATCAACCTACATCGGCTTCTGTTACTCAATTTGAGGCAAATTCGAGTTTGAAGATTTCAGATTCTCGAATGGGAATCATCTTAGGAAAGAGCATAGAACCTGAGACGAATGAAAAATCTAAAACTACCAACTTCACTTTGAAGAATTTTCAGCCTATTTCTTTTGCAAACGCTGTCGTATCAATGACAGCAGAAAGCTTGGTTGTTGATGCGCCGGAAACAGCACCGGTGATAACTTTGAAATTGGAAAATGGGTCAGTTCAGCCATTTTTGTATAACAAGGATATACTTGTAACTCCTATAGCTTGGAGACTGCAAAATGACAACGATAAGTTTAAGATGCATAAATTTGCTTTAGCTTGTGTACTGGATGAAATTGAAGCAGGGGCCACAGACCTTGTTTTCTATCTGCGTCATGATAAGGGTGCTGATGATAAGACAGATGTTTATTATTCTAATTGGTATGGGTATGATATAAAAAATGCTTTAGAAAGGTTTAAAGAAAAAGCAGGAAATCTTCCTACTAAATTAGTTATTAAGTCGCATGAAAGTGGAAATAATAGCAATACAGAAATACCGGAAAACTATACGGAATATACTGTAGAATACAAAATTGCGTCTACTAATCAATAAATTGATATTGAATTACAAAGATTTATTTCATATAGCAATACTACTGATTTCCTCTCCGGCTCGTGCCTGGGAGGAAATTAGTTTAGAGGATAGACGAAAAGTATTTACTACTTTTGTCTATCCTATGATTGGTTTATGCGGGTTGTCCGTTTTCATCGGCTCTTTGATGAAGATGGGATGGGACGGGCCGCAAAGCTTTCAATATGCCATGACACAATGCTGTGCGGTGGCTGTATCCTTGTTTGGAGGATATTTTTTGGCAGCCTATCTCATCAATGGGTTGCGTGTCCGCATGTTTATGCTGGACAGTGATATTCCTTTGGCGCAACAGTTTGCAGGTTATGCACTGGTAGTGGTGTTCATGCTGAGGATTGTTATCGGCATATTGCCTGATTTCGGCATTATGGCTCTGTTGCTCCAATTCTATATCGTGTATGTTGTGTGGGAAGGAAGCAAAAAGGTGATGCAGATAGCGGAAAAAGACCGTTTGCGTTTCACCATTCTTTCTTCTATTTTGTTAATAGCTTGTCCGGTGGCCATTGAATGGATATTCAATAAGCTGACGGTAGTGCTAAACTGATAAATGTTATGAAACAAGCTCCTGTAAATATAAAGAATAAGCGTGCTACGTTCGATTACGAACTGACGGACACCTATACGGCTGGCATTGTGCTTACGGGCACAGAAATCAAGTCCATCCGGTTGGGGAAAGCAAGCTTAGTCGATACGTTCTGTTACTTTGCCAACGGCGAATTGTGGGTGAAGAACATGCATGTGGCCGAATACTTCTATGGTTCGTACAACAATCACAATGCACGCAGGGAGCGCAAGCTTTTGTTGAATAAGAAGGAACTTGAAAAACTGATGCGCGGCACGAAAGATCCGGGTTTCACCATTGTTCCCGTGCGCTTGTTTATCAATGAAAAAGGGCTGGCCAAACTTGTGGTGGCACTTGCCAAAGGTAAGAAGCAATATGATAAGCGCGAATCACTGAAGGAAAAAGATGACAAACGCGATATGGCGCGTATGTTTAAAAGATAATATGAGTAAACTTGGTAGTTTGGTGCGTGAGCGCATCCTTATTTTGGATGGTGCAATGGGCACCATGATACAGCAATACAACTTGACAGAGGGAGATTTTCGGGGTGAACGCTTCTCGCAGATTCCCGGACAGATGAAAGGTAACAATGACCTGCTTTGTCTGACACGCCCCGATGTGATACAAGACATTCACCGCAAGTATCTGGCGGCAGGTGCGGATATTATCGAAACAAATACATTCAGTTCCACCCGCGTCAGTATGGCCGATTATCATGTGCAGGACTATGTGCGTGAGATGAATCTTGCCGCAGTGCGCCTGGCACGCAAAGTGGCAGATGAGTTTACTTCTCTTACTCCCGACAAACCCCGTTTTGTGGCAGGCTCCGTAGGACCGACGAACAAGACCTGCTCCATGAGTCCCGATGTGAACAATCCGGCCTTTCGTGCCTTGAGCTACGATGAACTTGCCGATGCCTACCGTGAGCAGATGGAAGCGTTGCTCGAAGGGGGTGTGGATGCTTTGCTGGTAGAAACTATTTTTGATACGCTGAATGCCAAGGCTGCTATTTTTGCCGCAGGGCAGGCGATGGAAACTGTAGGAGTTCATGTACCCTTGATGCTCTCTGTGACCGTTTCCGATGTTGGAGGGCGTACGCTGTCGGGGCAGACTTTGGAAGCCTTTCTCGCTTCTGTGCAGCATGCCGATATATTCTCTGTCGGCTTGAACTGCTCCTTTGGCGCCCGTCAGCTGAAACCTTTCCTGGAGCAGCTTGCTGCCCGTGCACCTTATTACATCAGCGCTTATCCCAATGCCGGATTGCCCAACAGTCTGGGTACATACGACCAGACTCCTGCCGATATGGCGCATGAAGTAAAAGAGTATATCCATGAGGGCTTGGTGAATATTATCGGTGGCTGTTGCGGAACGACAGATGCCTACATTGCCGAGTACTCCTCGCTGATTGCCGGTGCAACGCCCCATCAGCCGGTTCCCAGACCGGAAAATCTTTGGCTCTCCGGGCTTGAACTTCTGGAAGTGAAGCCGGAAAACAACTTCGTGAATGTGGGTGAACGCTGCAATGTGGCAGGTTCGCGCAAATTCCTGCGTCTGATTAATGAAAAGAAATACGACGAGGCGCTCAGCATCGCTCGCCGGCAGGTGGAAGACGGTGCGCAGGTCATCGACATCAATATGGATGACGGACTGCTGGATGCCCGGACAGAGATGACGACTTTCCTCCATCTGATAGCTTCGGAACCGGAGATTGCCCGTGTTCCCGTCATGATAGACTCCTCTAAGTGGGAAGTGATTGTGGCCGGATTGAAATGCTTGCAAGGCAAGTCCATCGTCAACTCCATCTCCTTGAAGGAGGGGGAAGATAAATTCCTGGAGCATGCGCGTACCATAAAGCAATATGGTGCGGCGACCGTGGTGATGGCTTTTGATGAAAAAGGGCAGGCAGACACGTACGAACGTAAGATTGAGGTCTGCGAACGGGCATACCGTCTTTTGGTGGACAAGATAGGTTTCAATCCCCATGATATAATTTTCGACCCGAATGTACTTGCCGTGGCAACCGGTATGGACGAGCACAACAATTATGCTGTAGACTTTATCCGTGCCACCGGATGGATACGCAAGAATCTGCCCGGTGCGCATGTCAGTGGAGGAGTGAGTAACCTTTCCTTCTCTTTCCGCGGCAATAATTACATTCGCGAGGCGATGCATGCCGTATTCCTTTACTATGCCATCCGCGAGGGCATGGATATGGGTATCGTCAATCCGGCTGCCTCCGTTCTTTACACCGATATTCCCGCTGATATATTGGAGCGCATAGAGGATGTGGTCTTGAACCGTCGTCCCGATGCTGCTGAGCGCCTGATAGAAACTGCCGAACGCTTGAAAGCGGAAGCAGAGGCGGCAAAAACTTCCGGAGGAGAGCGGCAGGCTGCCGCCCATTCCCAACTTGCCTGGAGAGAGGAGACTTCTGTGGAAGAGCGGTTGAAGTACGCCTTGACAAAGGGTATCGGCGATTATCTGGAAGAAGACCTTGCCGAAGCGTTGAAGCTGTATCCCAAAGCTGTTTCTATCATTGAAGGTCCGTTGATGGCGGGCATGAATCATGTAGGCGATTTGTTTGGGGCAGGCAAAATGTTCCTGCCGCAAGTAGTGAAGACGGCACGCACCATGAAGAAAGCGGTTGCCATCCTCCAGCCCATAATCGAGTCGGAGAAAGAAGAAGGTGCGACTGCTGCCGGGAAGGTACTGCTGGCTACGGTGAAAGGTGATGTGCACGACATTGGCAAAAATATAGTCTCGGTAGTAATGGCCTGCAACGGGTACGATATAGTGGACCTTGGCGTCATGGTGCCTGCCGAAACCATTGTACAGCATGCCATAGAGGAAAAGGTAGACATGATAGGATTGAGTGGTCTGATAACCCCCTCGCTGGATGAAATGGTGCATGTAGCCATTGAGCTGGAAAAGGCAGGTCTGGACGTTCCTCTGCTGATAGGTGGTGCCACGACTTCACCGCTTCACACTGCTCTGAAAATTGCTCCGGTCTATCATGCTCCCGTAATCCATCTGAAGGACGCCTCACAGAATGCTACAGTAGCAGCCAAACTGATGAATCCTGAGACAAAGGAGGAACTGGAAGAAGAACTGCATGAGAAGTATCGGCAGTTGTGCGAGAAGAACCGGGAGAAACAAGTGACAACCGTTTCCCTGGAAGAAGCGAGAAAGAACAAACTGAATCTGTTTTAAATAGGAAGGAAAATAAGGATTAGGGATTAATCCTTAATCCCTATTTTTTTATCTTTTTCTTGTATTGCTCGAAGCGTGACGTAATATCCCTTACGAAGTTATAAGTTTCGATGCCACGGAAATAGCCGTTTTTGCAGACGGGGTCGGTGAAGTATTCCTCATTGCTTTTTAGCAGAATGAAGTTTTCTACATTATCACGCCAGACATATTTGTTTTTGCCGTATTTTTCGGCCAGTGCCATGGCATCCAGCACATGGCCGATACCGGAATTATAAGATGCCAGCACAAAGTTGATGCGTTCTTCCTGGGGTATCTTGGAAAAACTTTTGGCTGTGGCGCCTATGTATTTCACGGCAGCCTTTATGCTCTCTTCAGGGTTCTGTTCCTTTCCTTCGGGTAGCCCCATAGCCCTGGCTGTGGCAGGCATCAGTTGCATCAGCCCCCTGGCACCCGCCCAAGATACGGCAGTGGAGTCGAAGTTGGATTCTGTATACGCCAGAGACGCCAGCAGACGCCAGTCCCAGTCTATTTCGGGAGCATATTTCTTGAACAAATCATCGTAATGGGAAATTTTTCCTTCGCGCAGGGAGAGGATAGGAGAGTGGGGAATGGCCTTGCCGATTTCAAAATATCGTTTCATACTTGCCGTATAGGCAGGTGAAGTCATATTCTCCTCATGCCATTTGTTGGCGGCGGCTGCCAGTTGCGGACAGTCTTTCCGGACTGCCCACGATGCACGCTGGTCAAAGCTGATGGAGAGTCCGATATTCAGGTTAGGGTAATAGGTGGTATTAAGCTGTGCCACGTCATTGTCTGCTACGGTATAGGGGATTTTTCCTTGTGCCACCTGGGTGATGAGGTCTTCTGCACTGATACTGTCGTTGGTCACTTTATGGATGTGGATACCTCCTCCGAGTTCTTCGTCCAGATTGACCAGCCGTTCATAATATTTTCCGGGCTTCACATATACATCTTTCCCGATGAGTTCCGTCACGTCTTTCAGTGGTTTGGTGCGTCCGCCGTTACGTTGCACGATGACTTGGTGCGTGATGACCTCCTCACCGCAATATATCAGGCTGTCTTTCCATTCTTTAGTGATAGGCAGGTTGTAGGCAATGAGGTCTCCCTTGCCTGCCAATAACTTCTCTATGAGTTCGTGCACGTTCCGGGCTACCTCTATTCTTAGCTTTACTCCCAGGCTCTTGGCAAACTGTTCGCTTAGCTCATACTGGAATCCCATGTCCTGGCCACGGTAGATGAAGTAGGAAGTGGAACTGTACAGTGTCAATACGACCAGTTCTCCGCTGTCCTTTATCTGTTGCAGGTCATCCGCTTCTTCTTTTTCGGCAGGATGTCCTCCACGGCATCCTGCGATGCAGCACAACAACAACAGCAAGATAATTGGGACGGGAGAATTGATAATGGATGATTTATGTCTGGCGAAAGAAAACAGGCTGTTCATATCTCATAGGGTTTAGTGCGTTCTTAATCCTCCATTATCAATTCTCCATTACAAATTAACTCCCCAAGTGCTTCTTGATGTACATGGTCAATATATCAATGGCCACCTGGTTGTTTCCGCCTTCCGGCACAATGAGGTCGGCGTATCGTTTGCAGGGCTCTATGAATTGCTGGTGCATGGGTTTCAGTATACGTGTATAGCGTTCCATAACGGCTTCGGCCGTACGTCCGCGTTCCACTACATCGCGCTGGATTACACGAATTAGGCGTTCGTCGGGGTCAGCGTCTACAAATATCTTGAGGTCCATCATGCTTCGCAGTTTCTTGTCGCACAAGGCAAGGATACCTTCTATGATGATGACTTCCCGGGGCTCGATATGGATGGTTTCGGGCTGCCGGGTACACGTCAGGTATGAGTAGGTGGGCTGTTCTATGCTTCTTCCTTCGCGCAGCATGGCGACATGCCTGGAAAGAAGGCTCCACTCGAAAGCGTCGGGATGGTCGAAGTTGATGTTCTGCCGTTCTTCCACGGGCACATGGCTGCTGTCCTTGTAGTAAGAGTCTTGTGGCAATAATACCACTTCACCAGCCGGTAGGCTTTCGATAATTTTACGTACGACGGTGGTCTTTCCCGAGCCGGTTCCGCCTGCAATTCCTATTATTAACATCCGTTTAAGTGTATATTTGAAACAAAACCAGTATTTTTGCAGTTGTTAAAACAGCCGCTTAGGCTGACAAATATAGTGATAAATCATTTAAATGGCAAAGTTATGGTAAAGCACATTGTATTATTTAAGTTAAAAGATGAGGCACCGGCTGACGAAAAGTTGGCTGCGATGAACAGTTTCAAGGCAGCTATCGAAGCGCTTCCGGCTAAAATATCCGTTATCCGCAAGATTGAAGTCGGATTGAACATCAATCCTGCCGAGGCTTGGAGTATCGCTCTTTACAGTGAGTTCGATACGTTGGATGACGTGAAATACTATGCTACCCATCCCGACCATGTAGCTGCCGGCAAGCTTATCGCTGCGGTGAAAGAGAGCCGTGCCTGCGTGGACTACGAGATAATTGAAAATTGAAAATTAAAAATTAAATCAGAGAACATGAAGAAATTACTGTTCCCTTTCGTTCTGTTGCTCTTCGCTGTGGCGGTGCAGGCACAGATACAAGACCCCGTCAAGTTCAATTCCGAACTGAAGATTTTGGCTGCCGATGAAGCGGAGGTCGTTTTTACGGCTGCTATTGACAAGGGCTGGCATGTCTATTCCACCGACTTGGGCGATGGAGGGCCTATCTCGGCGACTTTCAATGTGGAGAAAATATTCGGAGCGGAAGTGGTTGGCAAACTGAAGCCCGTAGGCAAGGAAATCTCTACTTTCGATAAGTTGTTCGAAATGAAGGTGCGCTATTTTGAGAATATGGCGCAATTTGTGCAGAAGCTGAAGTTGACGGGTGGCGCCTATCAGATAGAAGGCTATCTGGAATATGGCGCTTGCAACGATGAAAACTGCCTGCCGCCCACACAAGTTCCTTTCAAGTTCTCCGGCAAGGCAGAAGGGGCTGCCAAAGAAGCTGCCGCCGCTGCCGCTGAAACGAAAGCCGAAGAACAGCCCGCAAAGCAGGAGGCTGTCTCCGGCACGGCTCCCGTGGCTGCCATCGGCGGTGCGGACGGGCCGACGGAAATCAATGTGGCGGACAAGGCGGACCTCTGGAAACCGGTCATCAGTGAACTGCAATCTTTGGGCGAAACCACTTCGCAGGAAGACATGTCCTGGATTTATATCTTCATTACGGGATTTGCCGGCGGACTGCTGGCACTCTTCACCCCCTGTGTATGGCCCATCATCCCGATGACGGTCAGCTTCTTCCTGAAACGCAGCAAGGACAAGAAGAAGGGCATCCGCGATGCGTGGACGTATGGCGCTTCCATCGTGGTGATTTATGTGACGCTCGGACTGGCAATCACGCTTGTTTTCGGAGCCAGCGCACTGAACGCACTCTCTACGAATGCAGTATTCAATATCCTTTTCTGCCTGATGCTGGTGGTGTTTGCGGCTTCCTTCTTCGGAGCGTTCGAGATAACGTTGCCCTCCAAGTGGAGTACGGCTGTAGACAGCAAGGCCGAGGCGACAAGCGGTTTGCTCAGCATCTTCCTGATGGCGTTTACCTTGTCGCTGGTATCTTTCTCCTGCACGGGACCCATTATCGGATTCCTGCTGGTGCAGGTTTCTACGACGGGCAGCGTGGTGGCTCCCGCCATCGGCATGCTGGGCTTTGCCATAGCTTTGGCATTGCCTTTCACGCTGTTTGCCCTGTTCCCGTCCTGGCTGAAGTCCATGCCCAAGTCCGGTGGATGGATGAACATCATTAAGGTGACGCTCGGCTTCCTGGAGCTGGCCTTTGCTCTAAAATTCCTTTCGGTGGCCGATTTGGCTTACGGCTGGCGCATCCTCGACCGTGAGACGTTCCTCGCCTTGTGGATTGTGCTTTTTGTGCTGCTGGGCTTCTACCTGCTGGGCAAAATCAAGTTCCCGCACGATGATGACGATACGAAGGTCAGCGTGCCCCGTTTCTTCATGGCGTTGGCCTCGCTGGCATTTGCGGTGTATATGGTTCCCGGTTTGTGGGGAGCGCCGTTGAAGGCGGTCAGTGCCTTTGCGCCGCCCATGCAGACGCAGGATTTCAATCTTTACAATAATGAAGTGCATGCCAAGTTCGACGATTACGACCTCGGTATGGAGTATGCCCGCCAGCATGGCAAGCCCGTGATGCTCGACTTCACCGGTTACGGTTGCGTGAACTGCCGTAAGATGGAGCTTGCCGTATGGACAAACCCGAAGGTGAGTGACATTATCAACAACGACTATGTACTTATCACGCTTTACGTCGACAACAAGACACCGCTTCCTTCTCCCGTGAAGATTGTGGAGAACGGCACGGAACGTACGCTACGTACCGTAGGCGACAAGTGGAGTTATCTGCAGCGCGTCAAGTTTGGTGCCAATGCGCAGCCCTTCTATGTGTTGATTGACAACGAAGGCAAACCGCTCAATAAGTCTTACTCCTACGACGAAGATATTCCCAAATATATCGAGTTCTTGCAGACTGGATTGGAGAATTATAAGAAAGAAAAATAAACTGAATATAGAAAGGATGCCCGTAAAGTGGCATCCTTTTTTCTAACCCCCTTTTTTGTATATGAAACAGATTATAGACATTGAAACTTGGGAACGCCGGGATAACTACAACTTTTTCCGCAACTTTGTTAGCTCCTGGTATTCCATTACTACAGAGATTGATTGTACAGAGGCAAGTCTGGCTGCCAGAGCAGCGGGACGCTCTTTTTTCCTTTACTATCTTTATGCCGTGCTCCGTTCGGCAAACGAGGTGGATGAACTTCGTTTCCGTAAAGACAAGAATGGACAGGTCGTCTTTCACGATCGGGTGGATATCATTTCTCCGATAGCCGTTCCCGGTAAGACTTTCTATACAATACGCATACCTTATCACGAAGATTTCAACCGCTTTTATGCCGAAGCCTATGCTTTGATTACCAATATTCCCGAAGATGGCGATCCTTATGGAGCCGAGAAGCATCTCGCGCAGCAAGGCGATTACGATGTAGTGCATTTGAGCGCTGTCCCTAAGATGTATTTCACCTCTACCACTTATACGCTTGCCGAAGCCGGGAATGCTTGCAGCCACCCTTTGATGACTGCCGGAAAAACGGTGACCCGTGAAGGGCGTCTGGTATTTCCACTTTCCATCTATGTGGATCATTCTTTTGTTGATGGTTCGCACTTGGCATCCTTCTTCGGAAAGATAGAAGAATACCTGAAAGAGATTTCACATGAATAAATCATAAAAGAGTAGTATCTATGAAGCGTTTCGTTTTTCTAACCGTTCTTTGTTGCCTGGTGCTTGGAATGAGAGCCCAGACAGCCAAAGAAGAAATCTTTGCAGATGTTCATCGTTCGGCAGCCAATTACTATGCCTATCCCGAACCGACTGTGGAGCAGACAGCTCCTCCTGCAGGTTATAAACCCTTTTATCTGAGCCACTATGCCCGTCATGGTTCACGGTTCCTTATAAATCCGGATGATTACGAGAAGCCGTTGGCAGTGATGCGTGAGGCTGATGAGAATGGTGTGCTCACTGAGTTGGGAAAGAAGACACTTTGTGTTTTGGATAGCGTCTCGCGCATGGCTAAGAGCAGATATGGCGAACTGACTCCGCTGGGTGCACGCCAGCACAAAGGCATTGCAGAGCGAATGTACAAGAATTTCCCGGAAGTCTTTAAAGGAGAAGCCGAGGTGGATGCATGCTCCACGGTGGTTATCCGCTGCATTCTTTCTATGGCGGCAGAATGTTTGAAGCTGCAATCTCTCAATCCGAAGTTGCAGTTCAAGAACGATGCCAGCTATGCCGACATGTACTATATGAATAACGATGACCCCTATGTCAAGACATTGTGCAAGGCGGATGAAGTGGTCGAGGCGAAGGCTGCCATCCGGAAGGAGCATGTACATCCGGAACGCTTGATGAAGGCTTTGTTCAACAACGAGGATTATGTAAACTGGAAAGTGGATGCCGGCAGATTGATGACCCGGTTGTTTGATGTGGCAAGCAACATGCAGAGTCTCGACACGAATCTGGAACTTTACTCTCTCTTCACCAAAGACGAATGCTATGATTTGTGGCAAATCAGCAACAAGAATTGGTATATATCCTATGGCCCGTCTCCGCTCACCAAAAGCGAAATACCTTATATGGAATCCAATCTGCTGGAAAATATACTGAATACGGCCGACACTTGCATCGTGAAGAAAGAGAACAGCGCAACTTTACGTTTCGGCCATGAATCTTGCCTGCTTCCTTTGGCATGCCTGCTGGAATTGGGTGATTGTGCTTATCAGACTACCGATTTAAGCAGACTCGATGAAACTTGGCGAAACTACAAGATTTTCCCGATGGCAGGCAACGTTCAATTCGTTTTCTTCCGCAAGAAAGGCAGTGATGACATTCTTGTAAAGGTGCTGCTCAACGAGCATGAGATGAAACTTCCGGTAGAAAGCGAACTGGCTCCTTATTACCATTGGAAGGATGTGGAGGCTTATTATAGGAATAAACTGAAAGCCTATAGACGATAGAAGCGTGTTAAAGCCGGTCATTGCTTGAGGGATGAACCGGCTTTATTTTTCATTTTTCTTTTTTCTTTCCCGAATTTTACATACGTTTGCAACATCTTAGCGATACCTTTGTACTTGAATGTAAAGATAGCCCTATGTATGCAGCAGAAACTCTAATTGATGAAAAGGCACTTGTTCTCCGCCTGATAGATGGAGATGAGGATGCTTTTTGTGAACTGTACGCTGCCTATAAGGGCCGCCTGATATACTTTGCCATGCGTTTTCTGAAGTCGCGCGAGCATGCCGAGGATGTTTTTCAGGACGCTTTCACCGTGATTTGGCAGAGCCGACGTTTCATCAATCCCGATGCTTCCTTCTCTTCCTACCTTTATACAATTGTTCGCAACCGTGTGCTGAATCAGCTGCGCGACCTCGATAACCAGAACAAACTCAAGGAGCATGTCCTTGCGCAGGCTGTGGATTATACCGATGAAACGAAGAATGAAATTCTAGCTAATGACTTGCGGCAACTAATCTTGCGTGCATTGCAGCAATTGACGCCCCGCCAGCGTGAAATCTTTGAAATGAGCCGTGAACAGCAGATGTCTCACAAGGAGATTGCTGAAACGCTGGGTATATCGGTCAATACGGTGCAGGAGTCTATATCCTTGTCATTGAAATCGCTGCGCGGATATTTGCAGAAGAACTCGGTAGCGGCTGCCGACCTCGTGCTGCTTCTTGTTTGTATGAATTTGTAATGAAGCCCATCTTTCTTCCGTATGAGATAAAAAACGTTAAATACACCCTAGATGCTTCGCTTTTGCGTGTACTATTCTTTTAAAAGGGATAGTTTAAGAACATCTTTGTAGCTCCCCGCAAAAAAACGATTATGAAACATAACGAGAAAGATAAGACTTTGCTTCGCCGTTACTTGGATGACTTGTACACGGTTGAAGATGTCAGCAAGTTGGCAGACCACTTGGCTGTGCCGGAACCGGAAGGCATCCTTGAGGAACTGGCTGCCGATGTTTGGGACGAATCAGCGTCGCAACAACCGCTGACTGACCTCGAACGCGAGAAGTCGAAGAAAGAGGCGCGCCAATTGTTGAAGCGCATCGAGCACAAAAAACGGACCTGGTTTCGCCGCATGGCAACTGTCGCTGCAGCTGCGGCTGCGGTTCTTTGTTTGGTGCTGGGTGGCGTCGGATATCTGGATTACATCAACGAACAGCAGATTTCTTATCTGGAAGCCTCGACCTCTTATGGCGAATGCAAGCAGGTGTTGCTTCCTGACGGCACGCAACTGGTCTTGAACTCCTGCTCCCGCATTCGCTATCCCGACCGCTTTGCGGGCAACGAACGCAGGGTGGAGCTCGAAGGTGAGGGCTACTTTCGGGTTCATCGCAACGAGAAGCAGCCGTTCATTGTCAATACCCATCATTTCGACGTTCGTGTATTGGGCACGTGCTTTGATATCAAAGCTTATTTGTCCGATGAGGTTGTTTCTGTCGATGTGGAGAGTGGCAAGGTGCAAGTGGACTTGCCAGAAGCCATGATGCGCTTAAGCGCCCAGGAGCGGGTGTACATCAATACCATTTCCGGCGAATACAACAAGCAGCATGAAAAACGCACTGTGGCAGTATGGCGGAAAGGCGGATTGCGATTCAGCAGTACTCCGATAAACGATGTTGCAAAAGAGTTGGAACGCGTTTATAATTGCTCCATCTCTTTTGCCGAAGGGCAGGTGTTCAAGAATCTGATTTCGGGCGAGCACGACAACAAGAGCCTGGAAGCTGTGTTGCAGTCTATCGAATATACCAGCGGCATTCATTATAAGAAAGATGGGAACAAGGTATTGCTCTATAAATAGTGTGAATCAGGAGTTGAATTTGACTCGCTATTATACAGTTATAAGCAAAGCCTTATATCGAACTCAGGCCAATATAGAAAAAAGGGCTTGGTGCTGTCCGTTTGAAGGGTATTTGAAAGGCGTTTGTAGTGTACTGTGCAGGCATTCATTGTGTTTCGCACATACGTTTCTCCTGAAAAGTCTTTGAGTTTGTTGACGCTCCACTTAAGTGAACAAGTATGTTCACTAAGATGGCCCGAATTGTTCACTATCGTGAAGAAGACAGACCACTATAGTGAACACACTATCAATTCACTGCATTTTTCGTAAGAAACACCGATGCTTTCCCTACAAATGACGGGGCAGAAAGATACTCGGCAAGGTGAGTGAGAGCAATTTCCATGGGTGAGGGCAAAACTTGCCCTCACCCATGGAAATTGCTCTCACTCACCTCCGAAACACCGATGAACAGGGAGGTTCAGGAAAACGGTGAGGGTGGTGAGGGCAAGTTGAAGAAACTCTTGTTACTCAAGCACGGATTATTTCTTTCTTATCAGTTATGAACTGTTTCAGAAACGCTTATGAGTTAAAAGTACTATCTCAATTCCCCTCCTTCAAGAAGGAGGGGTGCCCAAAGGGCGGGGTGGTAGGTGAGGAAAGAAAACCTTATTCTTATGATTCATAGGTGTTTATTGTTTTACCTACCACCTCCCCCTACGGGTAGAAGGTGTGTCAGAAGTGATAAGGGAACACGAATTACACAAATTACGCAAATAAGCGACTCGGATAATCCCTGATTATCAGTAGTCATTAAAAAGCATGATTTGTATAATTTGCGTAATTTGTGTTCTAAGTCTCTATTTCGACACACCCTCAATTGAGATAGTACTGCTAATCACTTAGGTTCCTTTCTTATCAAATATGAATATAATTCAATCACTGCTTCGCATAAATAGTGAAAATATCTTAATGAGACCCCTGCTTCTTCGGGCGACTGTGTACTATATATAAGCGAATCGCCAGAGTGTTAACCTTTATCATTAATAAAATTAAGTATGAAACCACCAACTTGAGCTACACAAAAAAATAGGAGCTGTCTCTAAGAGAAGCCCCTATTCCGGTAATCCGGACGGATATTCATTCGTTTCGACCCGTGTGAATAACGTATCGCGCATTACACATCTTTGTTTTTAATAATTTATTTCAATTACTAAAACGCACAAATTTATGAATAATCTTCCTAATACTGAAAGGAAATGTAGAAATGTAGATTCATTTTTAGCTTTTTTACTGTTCGTATGCTTGTTGTTTACAGCCCCATACGTGCGGGCACAAGAGACAAGAAGCATTACACTGAATGTTCAGAATGAAACGGTAGAGAATGTGTTCAACCAACTGGGCGTGCAGACTGGTTTGAAATTCTTCTATGACCAAGAAATAGTCAATGCAGCTCCACGCATCTCCATCCATGTTTCCAACGCTTCTTTGCAAGAGGTCTTGGAGCAGATTACCTCGCAAGCAAAATTATATTTCAATAGGGACAACAATACAATATCCGTAGGCAATCAGAAAAGTGGAGAGCTTATTGAGAAAGTGAGGACAAAGACAATCAACGGAAAAGTGGTAGACCCAAACGGGGAGCCGATTATCGGTGCCAGTGTATTGGTAAAGGGCACTGCCAATGGAGTGATTACCGATCTTGACGGAAATTATAGCCTGGCCGATGTACCCGGGAATGCGATGCTCGCCTTTTCATATATCGGCTATCAGACGGTAGAGATAAAAGCGGGCGGCAAAGGCCTGGACAGAATCGTCTTGATGGAAGACAACGAGTTGCTGGACGAAGTAGTGGTTGTGGGATATGGTGTGCAGAAGAAGCGCGACGTGACTACTGCCATTGCCAGCCTTCGTGCCAGTGATATGAAAGGCCAACCGGTTACTTCCATGGCCGAGGCGATGGTGGGCAAGATGCCGGGTGTGCAGGTGTCTCAGTCGACGGGTGCTCCGGGCTCTTCCTTGCAGATTAAGGTACGCGGAACGGGCACTATTACGGCAGGAACCTCTCCGCTCTATGTTGTGGACGGTGTGCCTCTTGCCCAGGAGCAGCTGAATACGTTCAATATGAACGATGTAGAGTCCATCGAGGTGCTGAAAGATGCTTCTTCGGCTGCCATCTACGGTTCGCGTGGTTCGAACGGTGTGGTACTGATTACTACCAAGAGAGGGCAGGAAGGGCGTGCTACAGTTTCCTATAACGGATACTATGGCTGGCAGACGGTTTCAAAGAAGATAGACATGCTGAATGCCTACGAGTATGCCGATTTGGTGAACGATGCACGCAACAATACGTATACCGACAAGATGGAGTCCATCAACCGTAAGCTCATAGCGCAGAATAAGAATCCTTTGTCTTTTGACATCTCGGACAGCAATGCCATCCGTCTGCAAAATACAAGCAATGATTATAATACAATTGTTCCCGTTGAAATCTTGCCATACCTGAGAGGTGAAAAAGGACTGGTAGACACGGACTGGCAGGACGAAATCTTCCGTACGGCAGGCATGCAGAGCCATTCGGTTTCTGTCTCAGGCGGCAGCCCGAAGATAAGATATTATGCGTCTGTAGATTATTTGTCACAAGAAGGTGTCATTATCAACAGTGACTTTACGCGCTACAGCTCGCGCTTCAACCTCGATGTAACCGAAGGTATTTTCAAGTTCGGCCTTTCGCTCAATCCGTCTGTAACGATAGAGAATGCGGTTAATTCTGACGGCGCTTACAATTCGGGCGGTGGCGGTATCATTGCTTCGGCGCTGCACAGTGCTCCTATATTTCCGGTTTATAATCCCGACGGTTCATTTTGCTTCTCTCAGAATGCCTGGAGTCCCAATACACAGACAGTACTCGAAAACGGTTCCATAAAGAAAGGTAACAGCCAGACGCAAGTATGGAATCCCGTAGCATTAGCCATGTTGCAGAAGGACGAAACGAAGGCATCCCGTGTTTTTGGCAATATTTACGGAGAAGTGGCTTTTATGCCCGAATTGAAGTATCGGGCCAATTTCGGTGTGGATATTTACAGTAGCTCGCAAGATACGTTCCGTCCGTCCACTATCCCCATTTCCAATACGGAGGGAAATCCGGAGTCGGTGCCCGAAGCAACGGCGAAGACTGCCAAGATGTACAACTGGCTGTTTGAGCAAACGATGAGCTATAATAAGGAAATCCACGGGCATTCTCTTTCTGCACTGGTAGGCTGGACCATGCAATACCAACGAGACGAAAGTACTTATGCTTTTGCCAACGGATTCATTACGAACAGCGTGCCCACTCTCAATGCAGGTACCGTTACCCGCGGCAATTCGCATGCTTCCGAATGGGCCTTGCTTTCAGGACTTGCCAGAATTCAGTATAACTATAAAGGCAAGTACATGCTTACAGGAGCAATCCGTGCCGACGGTGCTTCCCGTTTTGGCAAACAGAACCGTTGGGGATGGTTTCCGTCGGTATCTGCCGGATGGCGTCTGACGGAAGAGCAATTTATGAAGTCGCTGACTTTCATCGACGACTTGAAACTTCGCGCCAGCTACGGTCTGACGGGTAACTTCCGTATTCCCAACTATGGTGCACAAGGCGAAGTTGCCTATTATAGTTATGTGTTGGGCGGAAGCAATGCCGAAGTAATAAAGGGTGCGGCCCCCAAGAGCATGCCCAATCCCGAACTGCATTGGGAAAAGACAGCGCAGGTGAATGTAGGTTTCGATGCGTCGCTGTTCAGTAACCGTTTGACTTTGGGGCTGGATTTATATAACAGTAACACGTATGACTTGTTGCTCAATGTCCCCGTACCCATGACAACCGGTTACAACACTCGCCTCGAGAACATCGGCAAGGTGAACAACAAAGGTGTGGAATTCAATATCGCCACCAATCAGAAGATGGGCGATTTCAACTGGAGTGTTTACTTCAATATCTCGAAGAACATCAACGAAGTGAAAGAACTTGGACCGGGCAATGCCGATATTATTTCTTCCGGTTCGGTGAGCAATGCCTATTTCATAACCCGCGTGGGTGAGGCCATCGGAAGCTATTATCTTCCAGTGGTAGAAGGTGTCTATAAGAATCAGGCCGAAGTGGATGCAGCTTTGCACTACAAGGATTCTCCCACCAACTACGGACTGGCCGACACGAAGCCGGGCGACTTCAAGTTCAAGGACGTCAATGGAGACGGGATACTTGATATTTCGGATACCGACCGCGCCATCGTGGGCAACTATATGCCCGACTTTACTTATGGCTTCGGTGCTACACTGGCTTGGAAAGGCATTGACTTCGGCATTGTGTTTCAAGGTGTGCAGGGCAATGAAATCCTGAACTTGTCTCGCCGGTATTTCTATAACCACGAAGGGAATATGAATAACTACAAAGGAGCTTTGAACCGCTGGAAGTCGGAAGACAATCCTGGTAGTGGAATGAATGTACGTGCCAACCGCGTCAGTAAGGGGCAGAACGGCACCACCTCTACATGGCACGTGGAAGACGGGTCTTACCTGCGCATCAAGAATATTTCGTTGGGATATACCTTGCCCGAAAACTGGCTCAAAAAGGTGTATCTGAAGTCGGCGCGCGTATACTGTTCCATCCAAAATCCGTTTACCTTTACCAACTATGAAGGCTATAATCCGGAAGTTTCAAATCGCAGTGCCGCTACTACCAATGGCGAAGACTATGGTGTATACCCGTTGGCAAGAACCACTTCGATAGGTGTTAATCTTACGTTTTAATCTTAAAAAGACAGTAATATGAAAAAAGTAATAATGTTTGTTCTTACAGCAATGGTTCTTTCAAGTTGTAGTGATTTTATAGACTTGAAACCTATTGATTTTCCTACGGAGGAAACCTTTTATAAGGATGTGAAGGGTTTGGAAGGAGCCGTTATAGGTATCTATGATGAGTTGCAATCCAGCGACCAGTATGGAGCGAAGTTCATGACTTTGATGGAAGTACGTGGTGACAATGTGAAGAATGACAATTCCGGTGCCAGTGGCGGCATCACTTATCAGATAGAAGTTTTCACGGAAACTCCGGCAAACTCCAACTTGTCGGGGGCATGGCTTTCGTTGTACAAGACTATTTATCGTTGCAACCTGGTGTTGCAGAATGTGGAAGAAGTGCCGATGTCCGACGAACAGCGCTCTCGCATTGCCGGACAAGCTTCGTTTATACGTGCTCTTTGTTACTTTAACCTGGTTCGCTTGTGGGGCGAGGTGCCCATCATTACAAAAACGCAGACCGTGGCCGAAGCGCGTAACAACAAGCGTGCTCCCATTGATGAAGTCTATGGGCAGATAATCAGCGACTTGGCTGTAGCCAAAGGTTTACCCGCGGTTTGGCCCGAATCGGAAAGAGGCCGTGCCACTTCGTATGCGGCGCATGCATTGCTGGCAAAGGTTTATTTATATAGGAAGAACTATCAGGAAGTGGTCAATGAACTTGCTCCGGTGGTAGCAGCCATTCATGCCGGAAAAGACTTGATGCTGGTGCCCATGCCGCAAACTTTTCCCAACGACTTGAAGACGAGCAAGGACATTATTTTTGCCGTTCAATATCTGAAAGGTGGAGTAGGCGAGTCGGTACATCAGAACAACCGCTATCGTAACAATGACAATGGCAATATCATCTCATTGGAGCAAGCGGAGTTTGAAAGCGACAAGGATAACCGTAAGGCCCTGGTAGAACCTACGGGCAGCGGACAGCGTCCGGGCAAGTTCAATGCTCCGGCAACGAACAATGAGACCAGTGCCGACTTTCCGGTAATGCGTTGTGCCGAAGTGATGCTGATGTATGCCGAAGCTGCCAATGAGCTTGCCGCTGTTCCTACACAAGATGCTTTGGATGCTCTGAATGCCGTACGCACAAATGCAGGTCTTGAAGGGAAAACATTGGCCGAACTGTCCACAAAAACACTCTTCCGCCAGGCAGTATATAAGGAACGCCGTTTGGAGCTTGCTCTGGAGTGCGACCGTTGGTTCGACATTGTTCGCACCGGACAAATGGCTGCCATATTTCCCGGTATTGATGCTTACCGGCAGCTCTATCCGGTTCCTCAAACCGAAATAGAGAATGTCAATGACAAAGCCGGTTGGCAGAACGAAGGCTATGCATTGGAATGATTGAATTTATAATCCATGAAATGATGAAAAAGATATATTTATTGCTGTTTGCTGTTTTGGCAGTATTGCAGCTTTCGGCTCAAGACCGAGTGACGCAGATTCGTGAAAAACTGATGAATCGCGACCAGAGTTCAGTAATTGTGGTAGCCCATCGCGGCGACTGGCGCAATTTTCCGGAAAACTCTTTAGAGGCAATAGACAATGCCGTTAGAATGGGTGTGGATATTGTGGAACTGGATGTAAAGAAGACAAAGGATGGTGAACTGATACTGATGCACGACCGGGCACTGGACCGCACAACCACCGGCAAGGGGCTGGTTTCGGAAGCCACTCTCGACTACATACGTGGGTTGAAGTTGAAAAACGGCTGCAACATACGTACCATCCACAAAGTTCCTACTTTGGAAGAGGCCTTGCTGCATGCCAAAGGCAAGATAATGATAAATCTGGACCAGGCCGACCTCTATTTCGACCAGATTTATGAGCTGATGAAGAAGACCGGAACCACCAAGCAGATTATAATGAAAGGGCGCAAAACAGCAGCCGAAGTCAAGAAACAATTCGGCGATTATCTGAATGACGTAATCTATATGCCCATTGTCGACCTCGACAAGCCGGGGGCCGAGGAACAGATAGAGACGTTTGTCAAGGAGATGTCTCCCGTAGCTTTTGAACTGCTGTATGTAAAGGACTCCAACCCGCTTCCCAAGAAGCTGGCAACGACTTTAGCCGACCGCTCCCTTATCTGGTACAACACTTTGTGGGATACGATGGCAGGCGGACACGACGATGACATGTCTTTGCAAAACCCCGATGAGGGCTATGGCTATTTGATTGACACATTGGGATGCCGCATCCTACAGACTGACCGTCCGGCTTATTTGCTGGAGTATCTGAGAACGAAAAAAATGCACGAATAAAGCAATTTGGTTCACTATCCGTTCGAGTTCCGCAAGCTTGGTTGCAAAGGCTCTGGCATAATACAAATTTATATTCAGTAATCTCTGTCATTCAGCGGAGTGTAGCGACGGAATATCTCCTTTCCTCGCTATACATCCGCCGGATGGTTGCGATTGAGCTTGCGAAACTTAAATCCAATAACAAAATACAATGTTGAAACATCTTATAAATTTCTACAAGGTTTCTTCCGATAAACCTTGTACCGACCTTTCTGTGTCCGCCTGTCAACGGCGCTTGAAGCGGCTGCAATGGTCTACTTTTCTTGCGGCAACGCTTGGCTACGGCATGTATTATGTATGCCGTCTCAGCTTGAATGTAGTGAAGAAACCGATAGTGGAGGAAGGTATTTTCTCCGAAACAGAACTGGGTATTATCGGTTCCGTACTTTTCTTCACTTATGCCATAGGTAAGTTTACAAACGGTTTCCTGGCCGACCGCAGCAACATCAACCGTTTCATGACTACCGGACTCTTGGTCACGGCATTGGTGAACCTTTGTCTCGGCTTTGTCCATTCATTCATCTTGTTTGCCATCCTTTGGGGCATCAGTGGCTGGTTCCAGTCGATGGGGGCCGCTTCTTGCGTGGTAGGCTTGTCACGCTGGTTCACCGACAAACAGCGCGGTTCTTTCTACGGCTTCTGGAGTGCGAGCCACAACATCGGCGAGGCGATGACATTTATCATCATTGCCTCCATTGTCAGTGCTTTCGGCTGGTGGTATGGTTTCTTTGGAGCAGGACTTGTGGGGCTGGCAGGTGCATTGATTGCCTGGCGTTTCTTCCACGATACACCGCAAAGCAAAGGGTTGCCCATTGTCAATATGCCTAAGGCGAAGAAAAAAATGAGTGTGTTGGAAAGCGAGGAATTCAGCCGTGCGCAGAAAGCCGTACTTCGCAATCCTGCCATCTGGATATTGGCACTCAGTAGTGCTTTTATGTATATCAGCCGTTATGCGGTGAACAGTTGGGGCGTATTCTATCTGGAAGCGCAGAAGGGCTATTCTACACTGGATGCCAGTTTCATCATTTCCATCAGTTCGGTCTGTGGCATTGTGGGTACGATGTTTTCCGGTGTCATTTCGGACAAGCTGTTCGGCGGCCGCCGTAATGTGCCCGCCCTTATCTTCGGACTGATGAATGTGGTTGCACTCTGCTTGTTCCTGCTGGTTCCCGGTGTTCATTTCTGGGTGGACGCTTTGGCCATGATACTTTTCGGCCTTGGCATCGGTGTGCTGATTTGCTTTCTCGGAGGGCTGATGGCTGTAGATATTGCTCCGCGCAATGCTTCGGGCGCAGCATTGGGCGTTGTAGGTATAGCCAGCTATATAGGTGCAGGATTGCAAGACGTAATGAGCGGCGTGCTGATAGAAGGGAACAAGCAGTTGGTGGATGGCGTGGAGGTGTACGACTTTACCTACATCAACTGGTTCTGGATAGGGGCGGCATTGCTATCTACATTGCTGGCTTTGTTTGTGTGGAATGCGCGGAATGAAGAAGAAGCATAGCACATTGCCAAAGCAGCTTAATTCTATCCTTACATCGGCAAATGAATAGAATAAGGGGAGTTTGCAACTAAAATTCGAGGCATCATAGCGATGCCTCTTTTATGGGATTTGATTTGCTGTACTTCCCAAATGCTCCTGGCTATAATTCTCATAGTTTGTGTATTTAGGGCAAACTTAGATAACAAATGTGTTTTGGAAAACAAACATCCTTTTGATTTTCAGAATGTGGAGTTGTCTTTCATTTAAAAACACTCAAAAAGTATGAAGTTCCTGCCGCACCAAAATCACTTTGAATTCTTTTTTCACATAATATTTCCTTTTATCTGCCTTTATTTGCGAAAATATTGATAATATTGCCATCTCTTTATGTCCGTAAAGGATATGCTTTTGTTGCAAAAATCTAAGGATATGGTCGATTCTACAGATGAAAAACGCTTATTGGCCGAATTGGGTGCAGGCTCTTTCCAGGCATTCGAGAAGCTCTATCACAGATATAGCGGTAAGCTGTATAACTTCATCATGCGTATTTCCGCGGGCAACCGGTATATGGCTGAAGAAGTGGTGCAGTCCACCTTTATCCGTATATGGGAGGTACGCGGAACAGTAGACCCGGAATCATCATTCATATCTTTCCTCTGCACCATTGCCAAGAATCTGCTGATGAATATGTACCAAAGGCAGACTGTAGAGTTTGTCTATAACGAGTATCTGATGAAAAGCGGCGTAGACCGTGATTTCCGGACGGAAGAAGGCATCGACCTGCACTTTCTGCATGAGTACATAGACTCATTGGCAGACAAGCTTCCCGAACAACGCAAAAAGATATTCATCCTGAGCAAAAGGCAGCATTACACCAATAAGGAGATAGCAGAACAATTGGGAATATCCGAGAGCACGGTTGCCACGCAGTTGTCTCTTGCCGTAAAATTCATGCGCACGCAGTTAATGCAGAATTACGACGCTGTTCTTGCCCTTTTATTTGTATTCTTTGTTAATGAAGTGTAAATGTGACAAGGGCTTTTGGATAATAAGCGGGATGAAAGTGTATACTTTTAAATAACAAAAAGATGGATAAGGCACAGTATAGAAAACTAATGGATTGGATGAAGAACGATCGCCACCTGCAAAACTGGTGGGAGGGAGAGTTTGTCAAATCGGATGCAGAGATTGATGTTGCATTGCGCAACAAGATGTTTGTCCGTATCAAGGAAGAGACGGTTGGCAAGTCACGGTCTGCGCGGGTTGTCCGTATGAATATTCTGAGATGGGCTGCCATGATTTGTCTGCCCGTTTGCCTCGCTTTCTTCACTTATTACCTGATAGACATGTCTCAAGCACCCGGAATGCCTCTCGTTGTGAAAGCTGGTAAGGGCGACAAGGCAAGGATTGAGTTGCCGGATGGAACGAACGTTGTTCTGAATTCAGCGTCCCAATTGAGCTACCTCAATGATTTTGGTAAAAAGAATCGGTGTGTGCAACTCAATGGAGAGGCATTCTTTAAGGTTGCTCATGATGAAAGCCGTACGTTCATAGTGCAAGCCGGCAACCTGGAAGTGAAAGTGCATGGCACGTCTTTCAATGTTTCGGCTTACGAAGACGACGAGGACATCGTTGTTGTGTTGCAAGAAGGTAAAGTAGGGGTGTACGCCCAAGGAATGTCGCACACCATGATTCCCGGCGACAAGCTGGAATACAATAAGCTTACCCAAAAGCTGACTACCACAAAAGTGAATTCCGAAGATTACATTGAGTGGATAAAGGGAAATCTGTATTTCGACAAAGAATCGTTGAAGAATATCATGAACACTCTTTCGCGCATTTATAATGTAGAGATACGCTTTGAGTCGGATAAGCTTTTGAACGAACGTTTCACCGGAACCATCCCCGGCAATGGCATCCGGAATGCTTTGAACATGCTGATGCTTACTGCCGATTTTACGTACGAAATGGATGGCTCTGTCATCGTGATAAAAAGCAAATAGGTTAACGGGAGTTAAAAACGGAAGGCGGCTTGGACGAAGACATAGGGGTGGCTGTATACTTATCAAACCTATAAAAGTTTTGATGTATGAAACACAAGTTAGCCTTTTTAAGACTCCTCCGCTTTTTTGTCGGGAGAAGTGGTAATCGGAACGCAGTGCGGACTGTCTGTCTGGCATTGTTTCTAAGTATTTCCTTTAGTGCTTATTCCCAAATCACAATCAGCTTCAAGGAGCAACCGTTGAGGTCTGCCCTGAAGCAGATAGAGCAGGTGAGTGTCTATAAGTTCTTTTACAATGAGAGCCTGCCGGATTTGGACCGGAAAGTATCGTTGAATGTGCAGGATGTAACGATTGACCAGACTATGCGGCAGCTTCTGGCAAAAACGGCTCTTTCGTACAAGCAAGAGGAAGGAAATGTAATTGCTCTTATTCGCAAACCCACGCAAAACGCTTCATCTGCAAAGAAAATAACCGGAATTGTTGTAGATGTCAATGGTGAACCCATTATCGGCGCTACTGTCATGGTGAAAGGAACGTCCAATGGAGGAATTACCGATATGGATGGTACATATTCTCTCATGGATGTGCCTGGAGATGCCATGATTTCAATTTCCTATGTCGGATATAAGACCGTAGATATTAAGGTAACGGATAAATCGCTGGCAAGAGTGACTTTGAAAGAGGATACGGAAATGCTTGATGAAGTTGTGGTTGTAGGCTATGGAGTACAGAAGAAGAGCGATATAACCGGTTCCGTATCTTCCGTGAAATCAGAAGAATTGCTCTCTGCTCCCAATACAAGTACGGCGCAGGCTCTTCAGGGACGCGTATCGGGTGTTGTAGTACAAAACACCAGTGGTGACCCTGCTGGAGCTGTCTCTATCCGTATTCGCGGCTCAAACTCTCTGACCTACGGCAACGACCCTTTGGTGATTATCGATGGTGTACAAGATGGAAACATCGGTAGCTTGAATCCTAACCAGATTCAATCCATAGAGGTTCTGAAAGATGCAGCGGCCTTGTCTGTATACGGTTCTAAAGGTGCCAATGGCGTCATTCTTGTAACAACCAAGAACGGTACAACCAGCAAAGCACGCATCTCTTATAATGGATTTGTTTCATTTGACCAGGTAAGGAAGAAGTTACCTTCTCTGAATGCGACAGACTATGCAACTTTGCTGAATGAAGCGAGAATTGAAAACGGGCAGAATCCGATTTTTATGCAGGATGAAATTGCCGCTTTAGGAGAAGGAACCAATTGGCAGAATGAAATATTCAAAGAAGCCATATCCCATACGCATAATGTCAGTGTGAGCGGTGGAAAGGAAGGTATATCTTATTTTCTGGCGGGGGGATATGTTGACAAGCAAGGGGTTGTCTTGAATACGGATTTCAGGGAATATACTTTCCGCTCAAATTTTAAGATACAAGCCAACAAGCGTTTGAGCTTTATACTGAACACCTTTGCTTCCTATAACAAATCACAGAAAGGTGAATATGAACAAGCTATAAGTTCGGCATTGCAATGGTCGCCCACCAAGAAGGTTTATGATTCCGAAAGCGAAGGCGGCTATACGCAGCCGGGCGGTGTAGGGCCTACTTCGTTCAATCCGGTAGGATATGCCAAGGAGTTTGTAAATGATAACTCTGCTTCCGTGTTTAATGTTGCTGTCACGGGTGAATATAAGTTTTGGGATTTCCTGAAATTTTCGACCTTGTTTTCATACAAGACCAATAGCCGGACTTCAGGCTATTTCGACAATCAGGTAGTGAACAACGGTCCGACTACGGAAGTAAGCGGAAGCAAAACGCAGTCTAATTATATTGCATTGCAAAGTACCTCAATCCTTACTTTCGACAAATCTTTCGGTAAGCACAATGTGCAGGCAACCGGTGTTTACGAAGTGCTGAAAGATAGCTATGATGGCACGACAGCATCAGCCAAAGGCATCCCCGTGGGATTGGGATACAATGGAATACAGTTTGGTTCTATCTTGCAGCAGCCTTGGGCGGAAACTTCCAAAACAACCATGCAGTCGTTCATGGGACGCGTCAATTACAGTTATCAGAAGCGGTATATGTTGTCGGCTTCCGTTCGTTACGACGGTGCCAGCCAATTGGCCGAAGGGCATAAATACGACGGTTTCACAGCCTTTTCCGTAGGATGGAATTTGATGGAAGAGGCTTTTATGGAGAGATTCCGTCATGTTGTCCCCGAATTCAAGTTAAGGGCCAGCTACGGAACGGTGGGCAATGCGGCTGTTCCGTCGTTTGCCTCCCAGTTGAAGTTTACTCCCGGCTTGGATGCCAACAACAATCCTACCCTTGCCATTTCCCAGTTGAGTAATGAAAACCTGAAGTGGGAACGTACGAATGAGCTGAATGTAGGTATCGACAGCCGTTGGTGGGGCGGCAGGCTGAGTTTTTCTGCCGAGTATTACAAGAAGAAGACAACCGATTTGTTGATGTGGCAGAAGGTGCCCACGGCATTGGGAGTAGAATCTATCCTGACAAATGTAGGCGCGGTATCCAATCGGGGTTTTGACTTGACATTCGGTGGTATTCCCGTATCGACAAAAAACTTCAAATGGGATATAAACTATACGGTGAACTATAATAAGAACAAAATTCTGGAACTGGATGGCCTTTCCGATATGATGATTTACACCAGCAATGCCGACTTTCCCGGATTGGTAGGCTCTTACGTGCAGATGGTAGGACAGCCGATGGGTACATTCCTGGGCTACACCTTTGCCGGAGTGTGGAAACAGAATGAAGCGACTACGGCAGCCTTGTATGGTGCTAAGCCGGGAGATGCCAAATATGCAGATCTCAACAGGGATGGAAAAATAGATAAAGAAGACATCGGTATCATAGGCAATGCGCAACCCACATGGAGCTTTGGCTTCAACAATACATTTACCATTTACGATTTCGACTTGAACATCTTCTGGCAGGGAGTAGCGGGTAATGATGTTTATAATCAGAACCGTGTGCGCCGTGAAGTCTATTCTTCGGATGCTTTTCCTACCAATCCGGTTATAAAAGAGCATTGGACACAGGAGAACGAAACGGACATCCCGTCATTTTCGGGGACAGAATATGTCAACTCTTCCCGTTGGGTTGAAAAAGGTGCTTATCTGCGGTTGAAGAATATCACTTTGGGCTATCGTCTGCCCCGGCAACTGTTGTCGAAGATTGGATTCAATGCTGCCCGCATTTATGTAAGTGCCAACAACCTTTGGACGATAACGAACTATACCGGATATGACCCCGAGGCCAGTATGGGAACCGACGCTACGGCTGCCGGGGTAGACCGCGGCATCTATCCCTCGGCAAAGAGCTTCTTGGTGGGTTTGGATATTACATTTTAACTGATAAATTAAGGATATATTATGAAAATAAAGATGAATATAAAAAGAATGGTAGTGGGATTGATGACCGTTAGCATCTGTTGCGGATGTGCCGATTTATCGGAAGATTTGACCGGACAGCCCACATCAGACAAATTCTTTAAGACAATTGTCGATTTCAACAGTTATATTTCCGGAGCTTATACCCCCCTTGTCAAGCTCTATGGAGAAGATGCACCCTACGTTGCGTGTGCCGGTGCTGAAGATGTATGTACCCCGGTAGTCAGATGGAAAGGATTCGAGCAGGTTAACATTAACACAGTAGGCAATCCGGAAGAAGTGACGGATATTTTATGGAACAATTGTTATTCGAGCATCAGTGCATGTAATACTACGATAGAACTGGTTGCACAGAATACGAATCTCACGGCAGAGGAGTTGAGCCCCATTGACGGCGAAGCCAAATTCCTCCGTGCTTTCGGCTATTTCCAGTTGGTCCGCTGGTTTGGTGAGGTTCCTTTACTGACGGAGGCCAATCAGAAGAATGCGTCGGTGGAACCGCAGGCTGCCATAGCTGATATTTATAAACAGATTGTTGTGGATTTGCAGTCGGCGGAAACGACGCTGCCTTCGAAGCGGGAAGACCGTACCCGTCCCACAAGCTGGACGGCAAAGTCCTTGCTGGCAAAGGTATATCTCACTATGGCAGGCTTCCCGTTGAACGACACTTCATGCTATGCGCTGGCACGTGATAAGGCTGGAGAAGTCATCAATGAGAAAGTTTATTCGTTGGAGAGACATTTCTTCGACTTGTGGCTGTATGATAACAGACAGACTAATTCCGAATTTATTTTCACCCTTTATGGCAATTCCATCAGCAGGACGGGCGGTTATCAATTCCGTGCCACTCGTCCCGATGCCAATGGTGAAGGAGGTTGGGCCGACTGGACAAGCGACAGCCGCTTCTTTGATATGTTTCCTAAAGGAGATGGCAGCCGTGTGAAAGGTACTTTTTATCTGACCATGATAGACGGAACCCCGTGGGAGCAGACAAACACGGCTCAGCCCTACGTAGGGAAACTGCGCGATGCCGGTCCTGCAAGCGGCGGATATTACAATGCGCCCATCGGGAGCGGGCAGAATGCGGATGGCTTTTACTGCATGTTGCGTTATTCTGATGTATTGCTTATATATGCCGAGGCTGCCAATCTTGCAGAAGGAAGCCCTTCGCAAAAGGCTTATGATGCACTGAATGAAGTTCGCAGAAGGGCAGGCTTGTCCGAACTTTCCGGCTTGACGGCGAAACAGTTTGATGATGCGGTTCTTGACGAGCGAAATTGGGAACTAGCATTTGAATGTAACCGCTGGTTCGACCTCTGCCGTCGTTATCTGTTGAAAGAAAAATTGTCTCCTTGGTATCCGGAATCAACGATAGACGACCATAACTATCTGCTGCCGAAACCGAATGACCAGTTAATGATTATGACCGGAGTAAAGCAGAACCCCGGATATTGACAATAACCTTAAAAAAACGAACAAGATGAAAAAGAATATATTTTTGTTTTGGGTACTTTTAAGTACCTTGGTTGGTGGAGTGTCTTGCAGCAGCGAAGAACTGCCTGCCAATCCTACGATAGTGTCTCCTGTATCTTCTCTGGTATTGTCGGTTGAGGGTATGGACTATGTGGCGGTGCCCAGGTTGAAGGAAGACAAGACGCTGGATAATGTATTGACCCTTGAGGTCAGAAAGGCTTCGACAAAGGCCGTTGTGAAATCAATCGTTCTTGCAGATGCCTCGGCTGAGGCTAACGTTGCCGTAGGTGACGAGGTGACTTTTACCGGCAACAGATGGGAGCTTGTCTTGAAACGCGGCATGGAAACCGGAAGCTATTTTGTTGAGATGGTCTACAATGAACCGCCGTTTATGTACTTCGTCAAAACCGGAGACTATGGACCGGAAGGAGAAAGATATTATGTCAATCCGGACAAATCGCAAAAGATTGCTTCCATCAACTATGATACCAAGTTTGAGGGATATATTGATTTGACCGGAACGAATTGGGATAATATCGGTCTTGTTGCTTCGGATTTGTCTTCCTACTACGACTTCTCCGGTGGAGCCGACGGTTCAAGCTGCTCGTTCGAGATGGTGAAGAAAGAGTCTGCCGGTGGAAATGTTTTTGCTTGCGATGGTCCTTGGGGAAACTGGACTTCCAATAACGGAACCCCCGAAATTACTTCTCCGGGCGTATGGAAGATTAATTTCGATGCGGCGACTCAGGTGATGACGCTGCTCCACACGCAATGGGCGGTTACAGGCTCTGCCATCAGTTCCTTGAAGGCTATGACCTATTCTTCGGAAACGCGTCTCTGGAGCCTGGATACGGATTTGTCGCCAGGAACGCTGAAGTTTACCACCATTGCTGTCGGTTATGGCGACCCGATAATTGTATATGGAGCGTCCGAAGGACTTTCCAAACTGTCGGAAGAGGGTACGGACATAGAAATCGGGACGGCTGGGAATTATACGATTACACTGAATTTGAGTCAGCCGCCGTATTATGACTATTCAATCAAGAAAAACGGATGACACTTATGAAAAAAATTACATTATTATTGTCTTCTTTGTTCTTTTTCTCCCTTGGAACGAGTGCTTGTTCGGACGAGGCGCCATCCGGAAACACTGAAAAACCGGAACTGCCGGTCAATCCCGAGCCGCCCGTTACCCCTTCGGAGACTTTGAAAGGCTCGTTTGAAAGTAAGTTTGTGAGATATGCTAAAGGACAGAAGTTCACCGGGCAGGAGGATGATAGGCTGGTGACTACGGTATGGAAAGACACCGTATGGCAGAATGAGCGCGTGCATAAGCAGATTGTGCTTTGGACGGAATCAAAACGGTATGATGACTTGACGTACGAAATCGGCGACCTGCTGTCCGGCGGCAACCGTATTGCTTCTTCCAATCTGCATTTGCGTTTTCCATCCTATGTGTTGGGAGATGAAAAGGCTCTTGTTTGCAATGAATACCGCACGCATACTTCGGTACAGATTGCGGATAAGTTGTCCGAAGAGGCAGTCAGAACAGTGACTGCTTCGGAACCGGTAAAACTTTGGCTGACTGCCGACATTCCTGCGGGCACCGCGCCTGGAGAGTACGAAGGCACGGTCACCGTAAAATCGGGTGGTGAGGTGCAACTGACGTTCACGGTAAGGTTGCTGGTTGTCAATCATGCCTTGCCTCCGGTGAGCGAATGGGCTTTCCATTTGGATTTATGGCAGTTCCCTTTCCAGCTGTCCGGCTTGTGTGCTGATAATGGGCAAAAAGTTACTCCTTTTTCGAGTGAGTATTTCACTCTGGTGAAACCATTCTATCAGTTGCTGGCTGATGCCGGACAAAAGGTTATCACTGCCTATATCAAGGACGGCGCTTTCAACAAAGGTCAAACCATGGTTAAGTGGCATGAGGCTGCTGATGGGAAATGGAGCTTCGACTATACCGGTTTCGACAAGTTTGTCGCTCAGATGATGTCGTGGGGGATTGGCAGACAAATCAGTTGTTTTTCTCTGGTGGGATGGAACACTTCCATCGGATATACCGATGCTTCGGGCGAAGCCCGGACGTTGAAGCTGACAGTGGGGAGTGACGAATACCGGACTGTTTGGAATGAGTTTCTGGATTCCTTTGAGCGTCATCTTAAAACGAAGGGTTGGTTTGAAAAGACTGTTCTTTATATGGACGAAATCAGGGAAGATGAAATGCGGCAGGTGGTATCTTTCATAAAGCAGCACAATCCGGATTGGAAAATAGGACTTGCCGGTAGTGCCGTCTCCTCCGATGTGGAGAGTGCTTTTTATGACTACAGCACCATTTTGGGATATGACCGCACATCGACGAATGCTGTTGCCACTTTCTATACCAGTTGCGCGCAGAGCATCCCCAATGCCTATGTAAGTCTGGATAACAATCCGGCAGAGATGGTGTGGGTGGCTTGGTATGCCAAAGCCAAAGGATTGAACGGATTCTTGAGATGGGCTTACGATTATTGGACCAAGGCCGACCCGCAGGATGTGAGGGATGGAAGTAACACGGCGGGGGATTTCAGCCTGATTTATCGCAGTGACAACTCTTTGTCTTCAGTCCCCTTGTCGAGCATTCGTCTTGAATTGCTTCGCGAAGGTATACAGGATTATGAAAAAATGCGCATCCTCTCCACCAATCTGATGAATCCCGTTGTGCAGAAGTTTACGTTGACTTCGGGAAGATTCGCAGGGGAAATAGTGACGGAAGCACAAGGTATGTTGAAAAAGATTTCTGCTGAATATTAAAAAAGGATGATTATGATTAAACTTGAAAAAATATTTGTATTGCTCTTTTTGCTGGGATTGTCAGTAAGGATGAGTGCTGTCGGTCTGGATAAACGATTTCAGATACTGCCTCTGCCGCAGCAGATGGAAATTCAGAAAGGGAAAGGCATAAGTGCCGGTGAACTCTCTTTTGTCACCATGAAAGGGGAAGGAGAAATCCCGGTTCTGGGAAATATGCTGGATGCGCTTCCGCGATATGCGGTGAAAGGGGTAAAAGGCGTGACACTCTCGATGACCGAAAAGGATGTGCCCGTATCTCCCGAAGGGTATGTATTGGAAGTCTCTTCCAAAGGAATTGCCATCCGTGCCCGTTCTCAGGCCGGACTATTTTATGGTTGCCAGACCTTGGAGCAGCTGATGGAAGACAGCCGACAGTTTTCATTGGAGGTACCGGCGATGAAAATTACGGATTATCCGGCTATAGCCTATCGCGCCGTACATCTGGATACAAAACATCATTTGGACCGGACGGAATACTATTATCGCATGATTGACAAACTGGCAAAGTATAAAGTGAATGCCGTGATATGGGAGCTGGAGGACAAGCTGCGCTATACCCGTCGTCCCGAAGTGGGTGCGCCAAACGCCATCGGCAAGCAGGAAATGCAAGCCATCTGCCGCTATGCCGAAGAACGGAACATCAACATCAGTCCTCTGGTGCAAGGGTTGGGACACGCCAGTTTCATCTTGAAGCACCACTGGGAGCTGCGCGAGAGTGAAAAGAGTGATTGGGAATTCTGTCCTTCCAATCCCCGCACATACGAAGTTCTGTTCGACCTCTATCGGGATGCGATGGAAGCGATGCCACAAAGCAAATACCTCCATATAGGCGGCGATGAAATATCGGCCATCGGCATTGACGGGCGTTGTAAGGCAACCGGCAAAACGGCTTTTCAGTTGCAGATGGAGTGGCTTAAAAAGGTATGCGATTTTGCGGTGGCACACGGGCGGACTCCTATATTCTGGGACGATATGCCGTTGAAATATGCCAATCTGTGGTGGCTTCTGCACCGCAATGTGCCGGACGATGAAGTCATGAAGAACTGGAATACGGCGGAATTGGATAAAGCGATAGATATGTTTCCCAAGAACTGCATCTACATGCGCTGGCATTACGAAGACCCTACCATTCTGCCACATCGGATGCTGCTTAATTGGTATCATAAGAAAGGTCTGAAGGTGATGGGAGCTACTTCCGCGTCTACCGGGGAAACTCCGTTTATACCGCGTAATAATTCCAGGGTACAGTATATCAAGGATTTTTGCGCTTTGGTTGCCGAAAATCAGTTGGAGGGAATTTTGACCACGGCATGGGATGACGGCTCGGCCCATCTGGAAACTGTTATGCGCGGTTTCATAGCGCAAGGGGAGTATGGCTGGCATCCCGGCGGGAGGACGATAGAAGATTTCATCACAGCGCATGCCCGGCGTGAGTTTGGTTTGCAACGGAAACAGATGGATTTTCTGGCAGAGATGGAGAAAGCCGCCTTTTTCTTTGACGGAGCGCTGGTTGTTTCCGGTTCGAGGAATCCGGCTTGGGGAGTGACCGAGGCTTTTACCTTGATAGAACTGCCTGATGCCGGGGCGCCGGGAAAGTGGAGCAGGAAGTACGAGAATAGATTGGATTCTGCCCGTATTGAAGCCGCGCGCTATGAAAGAATAACCAAAGGATTGCAGGACGCAGAATCCCATGCTTTGCGCAATCGTTATACATTGGATATTTATGAGCAGACCGGACGTTTGCTGAACTATCCGGTACGGTTATTGATGGCTTTGGAAAACTATGATAAAGCGAACGGAGAGGATGAGCGTGCGGCAAGTCTGAGGCAGATTAAAAAGGTGTGTTCTTATTTTAAGGAGATGCGTGCGGAGCTTGAATCTGTATATTCGCAAACCCGCTTCATGAGCAATCCCGAGGGGTATATTGCCGACCAGAATCACCACCGCCATCTTGCTGCAATGACCAATAACAGCGATTGGCTGTATCTTTATGAACTTCCGATGGTGGAAAAAATAGAGTCGTGGATGAAGACTTTGGATGAATAGAGAAACTGATTAACCTTAGACTAAGTCTCGTGGTCTGTCGGATACAGACCGGAAAGTTTTCAATAGGTATTGTTGTTCCGGGAAAATGCGCTTTGCTGATTCCCGGAACTTTTGTATGGATGAACGGAGAAACTTTATATCTCGGTTTCTGTTTTTAAGTATTATTGAAGTATCGGAAATGTGCAGACAAGATTTGTAGTATTACAGAATTGTTACAGAATTTATCCTTACTTTTGGCACTTTAACAAAAAACGGCTTATGGTAAGTAATATATCTTCGTGCACGAAAGCACTCGTTTTGCTGATTTCGTTGCTGGGTGTTTCGTCTTTTTCCCTGCGGGCGCAGGAGAAGGATTTTGCCACTTGGGCGAATGTCGGTTTCGAATATAAGTTGAAGCCGGCATTTACTGTTTCCGGTGGGCTGGAGTGGCGTACAAAGGATGATTTGGGAAAGACAGACCGGTGGGGGCTGAAGGTGGGGGGAAGCTATAAGCTGTTGCCTTTCCTGAAGCTTGGAGCCGGGTATGAGACGCATTACCGCAACCGGGGGGCGGATGGCTGGAAGTTCCGGCACCGCTACCGTTTGGAAGGCACTCTGTCTGCCCGTGTGCAAAGGGTGAAACTGTCTTTGCGTGAGCGCTTTCAGCATACGTTCGATGGGCATAGGGATGAGTTCCGCTTGCGTTCGCGTGCGAAGTTTGCCTATGACATTCCGAAGTGCAAGCTGGAGCCGTATGCTTCGGTCGAGATGTATAATGGTCTGAACAGGACCGAGCATTTCGGGGTGAAACGGATGCGTTATCGCGGGGGAATCACGTTGCCTCTGTCCGGGCGCTGGGAGGCGGACCTCTTTTATTGCAGGCAGTGGGAGCAGGATAAGCGGAAGAATATAGTAGGGGTGGAGTGTGCTTACAGCTTCTGAGAGGGGTGAAGTCCGGTTATCCTATTTCTTACTTTTCCGGTGTTCCTTTTTCAGATAGAAGTTGAATCCGGCGTATACTTGGAGGATGCCGAACCCGTTGTTCAGGGAGAAACTGTTCTTGTAGTAGTCGTATGTCCTGCCTACGAATGAGGTACCCACGAAGTATTTGCTGTTGTTGTATACCACGCCTGCACGCAGGATGAAGTCGATATTGAAGTTCTTGTACCAGTCGTCCGCTTCCCGTTCTTCGGTCTTCTCTATGCGCGATGTCTTGTAGGCGACCGCCGGATTGAACGACAGGCAGGCGAGACAGTTGCGGGCAAACACCCAATTGTAGGCATAGCCGACGTTGAGGCTGATGTTCGTGTATTTGATGTGCTTCACCTTCATGCCCGGGTTCATGGTTTCCTGAATGATTTCGGGCAGCTTGGTATAGTCGAAGTCCAGATTGTGGGTGGATACGGAGAATCCGGCAATGAAAGAACCTGCATTGCAGCGCTGGTTGGTGGACTGGCTGAAGGCGGCTGGATAGGAGAAACGTCGATTGTTGAAAATGTAATACAGATTTAATCCCTTCATCTTTACTTTCAATCCGTTGAAGTCTTCGGAATAATTGGAGGGAATCTCGTCGGAAAAGCCGGATACCTTGTGTATCTTATAGTCGTTTCCGGTGCTGCGATAGAAAATGTCGACTCCCAGTTTGGAACTGTAAAGACTGAGATCAAACTCCGTACCGCGCTTTTTCTTGCTTTTCTTTCCGTAGAGCCAGTCCGTATCGACAGCCCATCCCAGGAATATCCAACGCCATCCAAAGTAGGCGCCTATCTTGTTGTGCGGATTGGGCGAGAAACGGAGCCGCTGGTCGTCATTGCCCACGGAGTAATACTCGTAATTGGTGAAATGGTCGAGCATCAGGGCGTAATTGTACCGGTTGGGACTGATATAGGTAGTGTCGAAGTCGCTGAAGTTGAGGAATTTCTTCAATGCTTTTCTGAAGGTATTTTTATATACGATGCTGTCGCATGCGACAGAACCGTTCTCCTTGTTTTGCGCAAACAATGAGAATGTAAATAATATCCATAAGCAGAAAAAGGCCCCTCTTTGCATCTTGTTGTTCTCTCTCATTTATACAAAGCTAAATAAAATAACCGGTTTTTGAACAGTATCCCGCTAATTTTTCTCTGAAAAAGGCATCAATAATTTGTAGTTCTCAATCGGAATGACTAATATTGAACGTCTTATTGAGAGACTTTATGAATCAAAACCAGATAAAGAAGAATACGATATGAAGAAGATTATCAATCCGTGGAAAGATATGGAGGGCTACAACTGTTTCGGTTGCTCTCCCGACAATGAAGCCGGTGTGAGAATGGAGTTTTATGAGGACGGTGACGAGGTGGTGAGCATCTGGAAGCCGCGTCCGGAGTATCAAGGGTGGCTGAATACGTTGCATGGAGGCATCCAGTCCGTATTGCTAGATGAAATCTGCGGCTGGGTCGTGTTCCGCAAGCTGCAGACCGGCGGGGTGACATCGAAAATGGAAACCCGCTTCCGCAAATCCATATCGACCAACGACACGCATGTGGTGCTGCGGGCTTCGCTTCGCGAGCAGAAGCGGAATATTGCTATCATAGAAGCACGCCTGTATAATAGCATGGGCGAACTTTGCACAGAAGCCACTTGCACCTACTTTACCTTTCCGAAGGAGAAGGCGGAAGCGGAAATGCATTTCCATAGCTGCGAAGTAGAGCAGGAGGAAATATTGCCGTTGATTTAATTGTTTCACCACAGATTACACAGATTTGCACAGATTATTTTTATTCCAATCTGTGCAAATCTGTGTAATCTGTGGTGAACTAAGATGAATTTGAAAGAAAAAATAAACTTTTTGTGATAAATCTTTTGGAGTTTCAAACTTTTAGTTTACTTTTGTCGCATTAAAATCCAAAAAATATGAAGAATATCGTTGCACATCATCACCATCATCATCCTAACGAATAACTCGGTGGGCGTATGAGTGTATATGTACAACAGATGACATAACAGACGAGGCTTACCGAATATTGGTAAGCCTCGTTTTGTTTTCTGTCATCTCATTCAAAATAGTAAATAGTAAATCGTAAAATAGTAAATAACCTTATGTTAAGAATTGCAGTACAAGCTAAGGGTCGTCTGTATGACGAGACCATGTCGTTTTTGGGAGAATCGGATATAAAGTTGAGTGCCATGAAGCGCTCGTTGTTGGTGCAGTCGTCAAACTTTCCTCTTGAAGTGTTGTTTCTGAGGGATGACGACATTCCGCAGTCTGTGGCTACTGGGGTGGCTGATATAGGCATTGTGGGTGAGAATGAATTTGTTGAGAAGAATGAGGATGCGGAGATAATCAAGCGTCTGGGATTCAGCAAATGCCGTCTGTCTCTTGCCATGCCGAAGGATATTGAGTATCCGGGGGTGAAGTGGTTTCACGGAAAGAAGATTGCGACATCTTATCCGGGTATCCTTTCCGGCTTTTTGAAAGAGAATGGGGTGAATGCGGAGATACACGTCATTACGGGGTCGGTAGAAGTGGCGCCGGGCATCGGTCTGGCAGATGCTATTTTCGATATTGTAAGTTCCGGTTCTACGCTGGTGAGCAACCGTTTGAAGGAAGTGGAGGTTGTGATGAAGTCCGAAGCGCTACTGATTGGCAACAAGAACATGAGCGAGGAAAAGCAAGAGATATTGAGGGAGCTGTTGTTCCGTATGGATGCCGTGAAGACAGCCGAAGATAAGAAATATGTGCTGATGAATGCCCCGAAAGAGAAACTGGATGAGATTGTCTCTGTACTTCCGGGCATGAAGAGCCCCACGGTAATGCCTTTGGCACAAGAAGGCTGGTGCTCGGTACATACGGTGCTCGACGAGAAGTGTTTCTGGGAGATTATCGGAAAGCTGAAAGCGCTGGGGGCAGAAGGCATTCTGGTGCTGCCGATTGAGAAAATGATAATTTAAAGCCTCGAGGATGTGTCAAAAGTATATAAACGCTTTCTTTATGTTACGACATTAGGTACGAATTACGCGAAATAGCGCGGAATCGGTAAAATGAATCCGTGAAATCCGCGTAATCAGCGCCTAATAGAAAGTCTTCAGAGAGTTTTGACACACCTCCAATAATATCATGGTTTATGCATAAATCTTTAAAAACATGTCATTATGATATTGATTAGTAATCCCGATAAATCCCAGTGGCAAGAGATTCTGAAACGTCCGGTGATGAATACGGAGAATCTGTTTGATACGGTGCGGAGTGTTATTGACCGTGTGAAGGAGGAGGGAGACCGTGCTGTGCTGGATTATGAAGAAAAATTTGATAAAGTGGTGTTGGCCTCGCTGGCAGTGTCGGAAGAGGAACAGCAGGAAGCGGAAAACCTGGTGAGTGAAGACTTGAAAGCAGCTATTCGCCTGGCAAAGCAGAACATCGAGACTTTCCACGCCGCACAACGCTTTGAGGGCAAGAAAGTGCAGACTCAGCCGGGGGTGACCTGCTGGCAGAAAGCGGTTGCCATAGAAAAGGTGGGATTGTATATCCCCGGAGGAACGGCTCCGCTGTTTTCTACGGTACTGATGCTGGCCGTTCCCGCCAGGATTGCCGGATGCAAGGAGATTGTTCTCTGCACCCCTCCGGGATGTGACGGAAAGGTACATCCCGCTGTGTTGTTTGCCGCAAAAGTGGCAGGTGTCAACCGGATTTTCAAAGCTGGCGGCATACAAGCCATTGCCGCTATGGCATACGGAACGGAAAGTGTGCCTAAGGTTTACAAGATATTCGGTCCGGGAAATCAGTATGTCACGGCTGCCAAACAGCTTGTGAGCTTGCGTGATGTGGCGATAGATATGCCGGCAGGACCTTCGGAAGTAGAAGTTTTGGCTGACGAAACAGCTAATCCGATTTTTGTCGCCGCCGACTTGTTGAGCCAGGCAGAACACGGAGTGGACAGTCAGGCTATATTAATTACGACCTCTGTCGAATTGCAACAAGCTGTAAAGGTGGAAGTGGAACGCCAACTGGCCTTACTGCCACGTAAAGAGATTGCCGAAAAGTCTCTTGCCAATAGCAAACTGATTGTAGTGGACAGCATGACAGAAGCCATTGAATTGACCAACGCGTATGCTCCCGAACATCTTATCATAGAAACCGAGGATTATCTTTCCGTGGCAGAACGTATCGTGAATGCCGGTTCCGTATTCCTGGGTTCTCTTACTCCGGAGAGTGCGGGAGATTATGCTTCGGGCACAAACCATACCCTGCCGACAAACGGCTATGCCAAAGCATACAGCGGTGTCAGCCTCGACAGCTTTATCCGCAAGATAACTTTTCAGGAGATAAAGCCGGAAGGATTAAATATCATCGGCCCTGCCATCGAGCTGATGGCTGCCAATGAACAGCTGGATGCGCATAAGAATGCTGTGAGTGTGAGACTGGGGCAGTTGGAAAATGGAAATGGAAATTGAAAGTTGAAAATTGAGAGCTGATGGCTTAAAGTAATTTTAATCGTAAATTGTCAAATCATAAATAACATGGTGAAAACATTACAAGAACTTACCCGTCCGAATATCTGGCGTCTGAAGCCTTATTCTTCAGCACGTGATGAATATAATGGTGCTGCGGCATCCGTTTTTCTCGATGCAAACGAGAATCCTTATAACATGCCGCACAACCGTTATCCCGACCCCATGCAGCGGGAGTTAAAGACAGAATTGTCTAAAATTAAAAAGGTGAGTCCCGATTCCATCTTCTTAGGGAATGGCAGTGATGAAGCTATCGATTTGGTGTTCCGTGCTTTTTGTGAACCCCGTGTGGACAATGTAGTGGCCATCGACCCTACCTACGGCATGTATCAAGTCTGTGCTGACGTTAATGATGTGGAGTACCGTAAAGTGCTGCTCGATGAGGATTTCCAGTTCTCTGCCGACAAGCTTCTGGCTGCTGCGGATGAGCATACCAAACTGATTTTTATCTGCTCTCCCAACAATCCTACCGGCAATGACCTGCTCCGTAGCGAGATTGAAACGCTGATTCGCCAGTTTGATGGGTTGGTGATACTGGATGAGGCATACAATGACTTCTCCGAAGCACCTTCCTTCCTCGAAAATTTGAATCGGTATCCGAATCTCATTGTACTGCAAACCTTCTCCAAAGCATGGGGATGTGCTGCCATCCGTCTGGGTATGGCATTTGCCTCACCGGATATTATCGGCATCCTCAGTAAGATAAAATATCCCTATAACGTGAACCAGTTGACACAGAAGCAGGCAGTGGAAATGCTTCACCGCTATTATGAAATAGAACGTTGGGTGAAGACACTGAAAGAAGAACGGGAGAATCTGGAGGCCGAGTTCGCCGCACTGCCATGTACGGTGAAGATGTTCCCTTCCCATGCCAATTTCTTCCTAGCTCGTGTGACGGATGCCGTGAAGATTTACAATTATCTGGTAGGCAAGGGTATCATTGTCCGCAACCGTAATTCCGTGTCACTCTGCGGAAATTGCCTGCGAGTGACGGTAGGAACGAGAGGGGAGAATGAAAAATTGATTGAAGCGCTGAAGGAATATATGTAGAAGGAGTTAAAGGGAGTTAGAGGCCGATACTGCTGTTTTATACAAGTAATGCTTATGCAAAGAACTATCGGCCTCTAACTCCTTCTAACTCCCGATAACTCCCTTTATTCCCTCAAAAAAATATCCTTTAAAATGAAGAAACTACTTTTTATAGACCGTGACGGGACTTTAGTCATTGAGCCGCCCATTGATTATCAGCTGGACTCCCTGGAGAAGCTGGAGTTCTATCCGAAAGTGATGCGCAATCTTGGCTTCATCCGCAGCAAGCTGGATTTTGATTTTGTAATGGTGACCAATCAGGATGGGCTCGGCACAACTTCCTTTCCGGAAGAGACCTTTTGGCCGGCACACAACCTGATGATGAAGACATTGGAAGGCGAAGGCATCACCTTCGACGACATCTGCATAGACCGCAGCATGCCCGACGACAATGCACCGACTCGCAAGCCGCGTACCGGAATGCTTGCCAAATACCTCGATAACCCGGACTACGATTTGTCCCACAGTTTCGTCATTGGCGACCGGCCTACGGATGTGGAACTGGCAAAGAATCTGGGCTGCCGCGCCATTCTTCTGCAAGATGACACGGCGTCATTGAAACCCGTTTCCGAAGGTGGCGGTGCCGCTTGTGACGGACTTGAAGATTACTGCGCCCTCGCCACCAGGGATTGGGATAAGGTTGCCGAATTCCTCTTTGCCGGTGAGCGTACGGCGGAAGTACGTCGCACTACCAAGGAGACAGATATATACGTATCCTTGAATCTGGATGGTGACGGGCATTGTGACATCGCGACCGGACTGGGCTTCTTCGACCACATGCTGGAGCAGATAGGCAAGCACGGCGGCATGGACCTCACCATCCGTGTGAAAGGCGACCTCGAAGTGGACGAGCACCACACCATCGAGGATACCGCTCTTGCTCTGGGCGACTGCCTTTATCAGGCCTTAGGAAGCAAGCGCGGCATCGAACGCTACGGCTATGCCCTTCCTATGGACGATTGTCTCTGCCAGGTGTGCCTCGACTTCGGCGGTCGCCCGTGGTTGGTATGGGATGCCGGGTTCAAGCGCGAGAAGATAGGCGACATGCCTACGGAAATGTTCCTGCACTTCTTCAAGTCCTTGAGTGATGCCGCCCGGATGAATCTTAATGTAAAAGCCGAAGGGCAGAACGAACATCATAAGATAGAAGGCATCTTCAAGGCGCTGGCACGTGCGCTGAAGATGGCGGTGAAAAGGGATATTTATCACTTTGAACTGCCAAGCTCGAAAGGAGTGTTGTAGAATCGTACAGACAACTGCTGCAAAGTTACTGCATACCTTTTGCAGTGTTGCTGCAAAGCAGTTGCAGTGACGCTGCAAGGCTTTTGCAGAGCCACTGCAGATGTATTGCAGAGCTACTGCAGATGTATTGCAGAGTTTTGCAGTTGTATATCTCTGATTAATAGATAAGTAGTGTTATGTCACATTTAGCCCCTTTGATAGCTGATTTAGCTCTGATATTGATTTGTGCGGGGATTATGACCCTGCTTTTTAAGAAATTGAAGCAACCGCTGGTGTTAGGATATGTAGTTGCAGGATTCCTTGCCAGCCCTCACATGGCCTATACACCGTCGGTGATGGACACGGCTAATATACAGACCTGGGCGGATATAGGCGTTATCTTCCTGCTGTTTGCACTGGGATTGGAATTCAGCTTCAAGAAGATTGTGAAGGTGGGAGGCGCGGCGATTATTGCTGCGTGTACCATCATCTTTTGTATGATATTGTTGGGAGTGGCGGTAGGTACCGGGTTCGGCTGGCAACGGATGGACTGTATCTTCCTGGGCGGTATGATTGCCATGTCGTCCACTACCATTATCTATAAGGCGTTTGATGATTTGGGGATGCGCAAGAAACAGTTCACGGGGCTGGTGCTCAGTGTGCTTATCCTGGAGGATATTCTTGCCATCGTATTGATGGTGATGCTCTCCACGATGGCAGTCAGCCATAACTTCGAGGGTACGGAGATGCTGGGGAGCATTGCCAAACTGCTGTTCTTCCTGATACTTTGGTTCGTCGTAGGGATATACCTCATCCCCGGATTGCTGAAGCGGTGCCGGAAGCTGATGAGCGAGGAAACCTTGCTGATAGTCTCTCTCGGACTCTGTTTCGGTATGGTGGTGATGGCCGCGCACACGGGTTTCTCGGCTGCTTTCGGCGCGTTCATCATGGGCTCCATTCTTGCCGAGACGGTAGAGGCGGAGAGCATAGAGCGCCTGGTGAAGCCGGTCAAGGACTTGTTCGGCGCCATCTTCTTCGTATCGGTCGGCATGATGGTAGACCCGGCCATGATTGTGGAGTATGCGGGACCCATAGTCGTGATTACTCTGGCGGTCATCCTCGGGCAATCCCTCTTCGGGACGCTGGGTGTGCTGCTGGCAGGGCAACCGCTGAAGACGGCTATGCAATGCGGTTTCAGTCTGACGCAAATCGGTGAGTTTGCCTTTATTATAGCTTCGCTGGGCGTGTCACTGCATGTCACCAGCCATTTCTTGTATCCTATTGTGGTGGCGGTGTCTGTCATCACCACTTTCCTCACTCCTTATATGATTCGTTTGGCAGAACCGGCTTCCAATCTTGTGGATACGCATTTGCCGGAAAAATGGAGAAAGTTCTTGACCCGCTATGCTTCAGGTTCGCAGACCATGAACCACGAGAGTCTGTGGAAGAAACTGATATTTGCGCTGGTCAGGATTACGGTGGTGTATTCCATCATTTGCGTGGCGGTGATAGCTTTGGCGTTCCGTTTTCTGGTGCCTTTCGTGCACGACAGTCTGCCCGGGGTATGGGGCTCTCTGTTGGCTGCCTTTATCATCATTCTGTGTATAGCTCCGTTCCTGCGTGCCATCATGATTAAAAAGAACCACTCGGAAGAGTTCGTGACTTTATGGAAGGATAACCGTGGAAACCGGGCACCGTTGGTGGCCACCATTGTACTGCGTCTGCTGCTGGGCGTTTCGTTCGTCATGTTCGTAATAGCCGGTTTGTTCAAGATGTCCGTCGGTCTGGTGTTTGGAGTGGCGGTGCTGCTGGTGACTTTGATGATACTCTCTCGCCAGTTGAAGAAGCAGTCCATCATGATAGAGAGGACATTCTTCCAGAATCTGCGGTACCGCGACATGCGTGCCGAGTATATGGGAGAGAAGAAACCGGAGTATGCGGGGCGTCTGCTGTCGCGCGACCTGCACCTGACGGATTTTGAAATCCCCGGCGAGTCGGCATGGGTGGGCAGGACATTGGCGGAGCTGAATTTCGGAAAGAAATACGGCATCCATGTGGTCTCCATCCTTCGGGGCAAGAAACGGATTAATATTCCCGGAGCGTCTGTCCGCCTTTTCCCGCAGGACAAGATACAAGTAATTGCCACGGATGAGGAATTGAACATCTTCGGCCAGGAGATGGATAAGGTGTCTGCCATGAATGCGGATGTGATAGAGAAGAGTGAGATGATTCTACGCCAGTTCTGTGTGGACGGGCAGTCTCCTTTCCTGAACAAGACCCTGAAGGAAGCAGGGATACGCGAGAAGTATCACTGCCTGATTGCCGGTGTGGAGCGGGGAGGGGAGACCCTGCATGCTCCCGACCCGCATGAACCTTTTGTAGAAGGCGATGTGGTATGGGTTGTAGGCGAGAGTGCCGATGTGTACGAATTAGTCAGTCAGAAAGGCGAAGGTTTCGACATGGAGGTGTGACAAAACAAAAGGCATCTTACTTCTTGATAGTTTTTAGGCACACCTTCATAGTCGTTAATCAGAGCTTGTTCAGTATTTTGTCCATCACCCAGTTTGTGAGAGTGGCGCTTTCGCCGTCACAGCTGCAGACGGACTTGCCCAGCAGGTGGTCTACCACTGCCTGTATAAGCGGTTGCTGGACGTAGGTGGGGTTTTCGACGATGATTTCTTCACGTCCTCTTTCCGTATGCAGCGCAATGGGGTCATAGGTGAATACGGAGAAACAAATCATGCCTTTGTCTCCAATGATTTCTATACGGTCTTCGCGGGCGGATTCGTGGGCAACAAAGCACCAGGAGCCGCTGCCCACCAGTCCGCTGTCAAACTGGAAACATGCGCTTAGAGTGTCTTCGGCAGGATATAGTCCGCCACGGTTGCTCTTGTAGCCGCTGGCTTCGAGGATGCATCCGAAGATTTCCTGCAGCAAGTCTATCTGGTGGGGCGCAAGGTCATAGAAGTATCCTCCGCCGGCAATGTCCGGCTGCACGCGCCACGGCAGGTTTTCCTTGTTATGGTCGAGGTCGCGGGGAGGCTGGGCGAAGCGGATTTGAATGTTGATGATGTTGCCAATATATCCCTCCTCTACCAGTGACTTTACCTTCAGGAAGTAGGGCAGATAGCGGCGGTAGTACGCAACAAAACATGGAACACCCGTTTCCTTGGAAATCCGGTTGATGCGGCAGCACTCTTCGTAGGTAACAGCCATCGGCTTCTCTATGTAGACCGGTTTGCCTGCCTTCATGGACATGATGGCGTATGTAGCATGTGAAGAAGGAGGAGTGGCAATGTACACGGCGTTCACCTCTTCGTCGTCAATCAGTTCCTGGGCATCGTCGTACCATTTGGGAATCCCTCTTTCCTTGGCGTAGGTCTTAGCCTTGTCGCCATTTCGGCTCATGACGGCCACTACTTCGGAGTTCTCTATTTTCTGAAATGCCGGTCCGCTTTTGTATTTGGTCACTTCTCCGCAACCGATGAATCCCCATTTAATTATTCTCTCGCTCATAATCTTTCCCTTATTTTACTCTTCCTCAAAATCGAATTCAAAGTCGAAATCATCCAGAAATTCCGGTTCTGTAAATTCTTCCAGACTCCGGCGGTCTTTTTTCGTTGGCCGTCCGGTACCTTTGGCACGGTTGACGAAACCGCTGACACGGCTCATCTCCAGCAGTTCATACTGTTCCGGAGTCGTTACATTCTCCATCATTTCGGCCACTAACTTTGCGCCGACACGCTTTTCGATGGGCTGCAGAACTTTGAAGGAATAGGTGACGGGGGGCTTGCGCACCTGGATGACGTCTCCCGGTTTCACCGTACGGGCAGCCTTTGCCAGTGCGCCATTGATGCTGATGCGTCCTTTTTTGCAGGCTTCGGCGGCTATGGTACGTGTCTTGAAGATGCGTACGGCCCACATCCATTTGTCAATTCTGGCTTCGTTCATTTCTTGTTATATTGATTCATGGTGATATCTATTCCCGCCAGACAGAAACTTTTGATGATTTCTCCGGCTGTTTCCAATCTCTCGCCCATTGTTTTCCAATCTTCATCGGTAAAATGTCCCAGCACATAGTCAATCTGTCCACCACGGGGAAAATCATTGCCGATGCCGAAACGCAGGCGTGCATAATTCTGAGTGCCCAATGTTGCTGCAATATGCTTAAGGCCGTTATGTCCCGCATCGCTTCCTTTACCTTTCAGGCGCAGTGTGCCGAAAGGCAGTGCCAGGTCATCTACCACTACCAACACATTCTCCAATGGAATGTTTTCTTTTTGCATCCAGTAGCGCACGGCGTTGCCGCTGAGATTCATAAAGGTGGAAGGCTTCAGCAGTAACAGTTGGCGTCCCTTGACTGACAGCGTTGTGGTGAAGCCATAACGTCCGTCGGTAAAAGTGGCACCCGCTGCTTTTGCCAGAGCATCTACTGCCATGAATCCGATGTTATGGCGGGTTTCGTGATATTCGGGGCCGATATTGCCCAATCCTACAATTAAATATTTCATAGTCTGTGCTTCCTGTTTATGAGGGTGTTAAAACTAGTATTCACCACAGATTACACAGATTTGCACAGATAGACATCTTTGATTATCGGTACATTAAATTCATTCTGTGTTAATCTGTGTAATCTGTGGTGAATTATACACTCTCGTGAGCCGTAAAAAGAACGCGGATTATCGCAACTTTCCGCGGAAATCAGTATGAAATCTGCGTTGGCTGCGTTAATCCGCGTTCCCGAATATTTAGTCTTTCTTGGAAAGAATCGATTAGTTGCCTGCAGCAGCAGCGGCACCTCTTGCAGCACGAGTCAGCTTAACGGCGCATACAACAGCTTCTTTGGCATTCAGCAATTCCAATCCTTCGTATTGCAATTCGCCAACTTTAACAGTCTTACCAAGTCCCAAGTGGGCAACGTTGATAATCAGTCTTTCAGGAATTACGTTATACAAAGCTCTTACTTTCAGCTTACGCATCTGGAGTACCAGCTTACCACCGGCCTTAACACCTTCTGCCAAACCTTCCATCTGTACCGGAACTTCCATAACGATAGGCTTAGCCTCGTCAATTTGATAGAAGTCAACGTGCAGGATAGTATCCTTTACGGGGTGGAATTGGATATCTTTCATGATAGCGTTTACTTTCTTGCCATCAATCACCAAGTCAACTACGTAGATGTGCGGAGTGTAAACCAAGTTACGCAGACCCTCTGCAGGTACAGTGAAGTGAACATTTTCACCTGCACCATAAAGTACGCAAGGTACACCGTTGTTTTTACGAATAGCTTTCAAAGCTCTTGCTTGTTCCGAAGAACGTTCTGCAATAGTTCTTGCAGTTCCTTTTACTTCAATTGATTTCATTTTAAAAATTTTTGTGTTACTCTAAATTAAGTAAATTTTTTGCTTAATTCACCATCACACGATGTGGCTTGCCACACGATGTTGCAAAAAAGCGGTGCAAAAGTACAGCTTCTTTTTGAATTATCAAAAGGTTATAACTTAAAATTCAATGTCTATCTTGATTTCTCCTTCCAATGAAGACGCTTTTTCCTCTTTCGGCAGTTCTTCTTTTCCCGTTTCGGGACTTTCAGCCTCTTCGTCAGTGGTATGTCTTGTATAGCAGCCTTGCTGTTCCTGGATGAAGCCGATGGCTTGCTGAAGTCCGTTCATGAACTTTTCAAAATCCTCTTTGTATAGAAAGATTTTGTGCTTTTCGAAACTTACCTGCGAGTCGTCTCCTTCGCCCATCACAATCTTCTTGCTTTCCGTGATGGCGAGAAACATTTCGTCTTTTCTGTTTTTCTTGACGTCTAAATAGTAGATGCGCTTACCTGCTTTGATGGATTGGGAGAATACAATCTCCTTGTCGTTCATGTCCGCTGCGTTTTTCTTCTTAAAGTCTTCCATATTATAATAGGTCTCAATTTTGATATTATCACCTTAAAACTTGTATCTCGTAGCTTTTAGCTCTTTATCGGGCTCAAAATTGACGATTTTTTTTAAACTGTCAAAAGAAAAAGACCGGATAATCAATATCTGCATTAAAAAATGTGATTTATTTATGTAAACTCATTAAAAATGCCTACTTTTGCGCCTTGTTAAAACACTAGTATTTACTTTAGAATTATGATCAACAGAGTTCTTATTCGTCTTAAGATTATACAGATTGTATATGCTTATTATCAGAATGGCAGTAAAAATTTAGACTCAGCGGAGAAAGAATTGTTCTTTAGCCTTTCAAAGGCATACGACCTCTACAACTACCTGCTGATGCTGATGATAGCTTTGACGAACTACGCACAAAAACGTATTGATGCGGCAAAAGCTAAGCTGGCTCCCACTGCCGAGGAGCTGTATCCCAACATGAAATTTGTGGAAAACAAGTTCATAGCCCAGTTGGAAGTGAACAAACAATTGACGGAATTCATTGCCAACCAAAAGCGCACGTGGGCCAATGATGAAGACTTTGTCAAGGGATTGTATGAGAAAATTGTGGAATCAGATATATATAAGGAATATATGGCTTCTTCGGACAATTCTTACGAATACGACCGTGAATTGTGGAGAAAGCTGTATAAGACTTTTGTCTTCAACAACGAAGCCTTGGACAATGTGCTCGAAGACCAGAGCCTCTACTGGAATGACGACAAGGAGATTGTGGATACTTTCGTACTGAAAACCATCAAGCGCTTTGAAGAGAAGAATGGTGCCAATCAGGAACTTCTACCAGAGTTCAAGGATGAGGAAGACCAGGAATTTGCACGCCGTTTGTTCCGCCGTGCCATCTTGAACTGTGACTATTACCGTCACCTCATCAGCGAGAATACGCGTAATTGGGACTTGGACCGTGTAGCCTTTATGGACGTTGTTATCATGCAGTGTGCCTTGGCCGAAATATTAAGTTTCCCGAACATTCCGGTGAGTGTTTCGTTGAACGAATATGTCGATATTGCCAAAGTTTACAGCACGGCCAAAAGTGGCAGCTTCGTGAACGGTACATTGGATGGAATAGTTAATCAATTAAAAAAAGAAGGTAAGTTAACGAAAAACTAATACCTTTGTTTAATAATAGAAACCAAAACTGAGTATTTATGAACTTAATGACTGTATTCTTCCTGCAGGCTCCCGCTGCAGGCCCTGCCGGTGGTGGTAGCATGATGTGGATTATGCTGATAGCCATGTTCGTTATTATGTATTTCTTTATGATTCGTCCTCAAAACAAGAAGCAAAAGGAAATAGCAAACTTCCGTAAATCGCTTCAAGTGAATCAGAAAGTAATCACAGCTGGTGGTATCCATGGTGTTATCAAGGAAATCAACGACAATGATGTGGTGCTTGAAATCGCTTCTAACGTTAAGATTCGTATAGACAAGAATTCTATTTTTGCTGCAGCTGCTGATGCGAACAGCAGTCAGGCATCTAAATAATAGAAATGTGAGCCTATGTTTGAACGTAGGAACATACAACGTACATATCTGAAGATATCAAGAGAAGTGAAGGACTTTCTGCTTAGCGATAAAAGCAGGGAGTTCTTCATTTTTTTGTTTTTTTTCTTTGTAGCCGGTGGCTTCTGGCTCTTGCAGACCTTGAACAACGACTATGAGGCGGACTTTTCTATACCGGTGCGGCTGAAGGGAGTGCCCAATAATGTGGTGATTACCTCTGAACCTGCTTCAGAACTCCGTATCAAGGTAAAGGATAAGGGAACGGTACTGCTCAACTATATGTTGGGAAAGAGCTTTTATCCCGTTATTCTCGATTATGCCGATTATAAGGGCGTGGATAATCAAGTAAGGATATATCCCTCGCAGTTTGAAAAGAAAGTGCTGAACCAGCTGAATGCCTCTACCCGCCTGCTTTCCATGAAGCCGGATACATTGGAGTACATCTATTCGACGGGAGCCTCCAAACTGGTGCCGGTGAAGCTGCGCGGCACGCTGAGTGCCGGACGTGAGTATTATCTTTCGGATACGATATTCAGTCCCGATTCCGTATTGGTGTATGCGCCGCAAGGCGTGCTGGATACGATTGCTGTTGCCTATACGCAACCGGTGAAGCTGGAAGATATATCGGATACCTTGAGGCAGCAAGTCCCCCTGCGTATCCAGAAAGGTGTGAAGTTTGTGCCTTCTTCCATTGAGATGATGCTTCCGGTGGATATTTATACGGAAAAGACAGTGGAGGTGCCGTTGCGTGGCGTTAACTTTCCTGCCGACAAGGTGCTGCGCGCTTTCCCTTCCAAGGTGCAGGTCACGTTTCAGGTTGGTCTGAGTCATTTCAGGCAGATTAACGCTGATGATTTTCATATTTACGTGTCCTATGAGGAACTGCTCCGTCTGGGTTCCGACAAGTATACGGTAAAGATTAAGAATCTGCCGAAAGGGGTGAGCCAGGTACGCTTCAATCCGGCACAAGTGGATTTTCTGATAGAGCAAGTTTCTCCTGATTATGGCGATTAAGATAGGTATAACCGGTGGTATCGGTAGCGGAAAGAGTATGGTATCCCGGCTGTTGGAAGTGCTGGGTGTTCCCGTCTATATCTCGGACTTGGAAACGAAAAGGCTGATGGCATCCGATTCATTGATCCGCGAGGAATTGTCAGCTTTGCTTGGTGCGGAAGTGTATGCCGGTGGCACGCTGAACAAGCCTTTGTTGGCGTCTTATCTTTTCGGTAGTCCGGAGCATGCCAAAGAAATCAACTGTATTGTGCATCCTCGTGTAAAGGAGGATTTCAGGCGGTGGACACAATGCCGCACCGCTTTTCCCATTGTCGGTATAGAATCGGCCATTCTGGTCGAAGCGGGGTTTGCGGGTGAAGTGGATGCTATTGTTATGGTCTATGCGCCCGAAGAGGTGCGCATTTTACGTGCCGTCCGGCGGGATGCTTCCTCGCGCGAATTGATAGAAAAGCGTATCCGTAGCCAGATGAATGACGAAGAAAAGCGTAAATATGCAGATTTTGTCATTGTAAATGATGGCGAAACCCCATTGATTCCGCAAGTTTTAGAGCTAATCGGTTCGCTATCTGAAAAAATGCACTATCTGTTACGCAAATAGGCATCTCCTTAACAATAAAAATAAGCAAGCTTATTTTGTATTGTCTTCGGCTTACATTATCTTTGCCCCCCGAAAAAAATAACTACTAATCATCAAAACAGAATATATTATGTTGAAGACTATTTTGTCCATTTCCGGTAAACCGGGATTGTATAAGCTTGTTTCTCAGGGAAAAAATATGTTGATTGTAGAGTCGCTTGCAGACAAGAAGCGTTTCCCTGCCTATGGTAATGAGAAGATTATTTCTTTGGGCGATATCGCCATGTATACAGATACGGAAGATGTTCCTTTGAAGGAAGTGTTTCTTTCCATGAAGAAAAAGGAAAATGGTGCTGCCGTAGTGCTGGATTTGAAGAAAGCTACTGCTGACGACTTGCGTGCTTACCTGGCAGAGGTATTGCCTACCTTCGATCGCGACCGCGTATATCCGTCCGACATCAAGAAATTGATTGTTTGGTATAATTTGCTGGTGGCAAGCGGTATGACGGATTTTGAAGAAACTCCTGCGGCAGAAACGAAGGAGGAAAGCAAGGCCGAGTAATCGGAGAAGGATTGAAATACAAAATAAAAGAGGCGATTCTCAATAGTCGGGAATCGCCTCTTTTATTGGGGGATACGGATTGCTTTTAATTTCTGAAAACCAGTCCGTCGTCAGTGGTACTGGCATCCACTGTAATAGGCTTGCTGCGGTCTACTTCTTGGGACAGCAGCTTCTTCGACAAGTCGTTCAGCAAATAGTGCTGTATGGCACGTTTCACCGGACGGGCGCCGAATTCAGGGTCATAACCTGCATTGGCAAGGAAGTCTATGGCAGCATTTGTCAGAACAAGTTCCACGCCGTTACCGGAAAGCATCTTCTGCACACTCTTGATTTGGAGCACCACAATCTGCTTGATTTCGGGCTCTGTCAGCGGCAGGAACATGATGGTCTCGTCGATACGGTTCAGGAATTCCGGACGGATGGTCTTTTTCAGCATATTCATCACTTCCTTCTTGGTTTCCTCTACGATTTGCTCCTTATTGCTACTGTTTAGTTTCTCCATCTGGCTTTGGATATAGCCACTGCCCATGTTGGAGGTCATGATGATAATCGTATTCTTGAAGTTGACCGTACGCCCTTTGTTGTCCGTCAGACGTCCGTCATCCAGCACTTGCAGCAAGATGTTGAATACGTCCGGATGCGCTTTCTCGATTTCGTCGAACAGGACGACAGAATACGGTTTCCGCCTTACGGCTTCTGTCAGTTGTCCACCTTCATCGTAGCCCACATATCCCGGAGGCGCTCCAACCAGACGGGAAACGCTGTGTTTCTCCTGATACTCGCTCATGTCGATACGGGTCATCATTGTCTCGTCGTCAAAGAGGAACTCTGCCAGTGCCTTTGCCAATTCCGTCTTACCTACACCGGTGGTTCCCAGGAAAAGGAATGAGCCGATAGGACGTTTCGGGTCTTGCAGTCCGGCACGGCTGCGTCGTACGGCATCGGATACGGCCTCGATGGCTTCGTCCTGCCCGATAACCCGCTGGTGCAGTTCCGCCTCCAGATGCAACAGTTTGTCCTTTTCGCTTTGCAGCATCTTGCTTACCGGTATGCCGGTCCAGCGGGATACTACGTCGGCGATGTCTTCAGCGTCCACTTCCTCTTTAATCATGGCCTTGTCACCCTGCATTTCGTGCAGTTTTTGCTGCGTTTCTTCAATCTCCTGGTTCAGCGCTTGCAGTTTGCCGTAACGGATTTCGGCCACCCGGCCATAGTCGCCTTCCCGTTCTGCTTTGTCGGCCTCGAACTTCAGGTTCTCTATTTCCACCTTATTCTGCTGGATTTTGTTGACAAGGGTCTTTTCACTTTGCCATTTCGCTTTGTACGAGTTTTCCTGCTCCTTCAGCTCGGCAAGTTCTTTGCCGATTTGTTCCAGTTTGGGCTTGTCGTTTTCGCGCTTGATGGCTTCACGTTCAATCTCCAGCTGCTTTATCTTACGCGAAATCTCGTCCAGCTCTTCCGGTACTGAATCGACTTCCATACGCAGTTTGGCAGCGGCTTCGTCCATCAGGTCGATAGCCTTGTCCGGCAAGAAACGGTCGGTGATGTAACGGTTGCTCAACTCTACGGCGGCGATGATGGCATCGTCTTTAATCCGTACGTGGTGATGGTTCTCATAACGTTCCTTCAGACCACGCAGAATGGAAATGGTGCTCAGTGTATCCGGTTCGTTCACCATGACAATCTGGAAGCGGCGTTCCAACGCTTTGTCCTTTTCGAAATACTTCTGATATTCATCGAGGGTAGTGGCCCCGATGCTCCTCAGTTCACCGCGTGCCAGGGCGGGTTTCAGGATGTTGGCGGCATCCATGGCGCCTTCCCCCTTGCCGGCACCCACCAGGGTATGGATTTCATCAATGAAGAGGATAATGTCTCCTTCCGACTTCTTAACTTCGTTGATAACGGCCTTCAGACGTTCTTCAAATTCGCCTTTGTACTTGGCGCCGGCCACCAGTGCACCCATATCCAGGGAGTAGACTTGTTTGTTCTTCAAGTTCTCGGGGACGTCTCCACGCAAGATACGGTGGGCAAGTCCCTCTACGATGGCCGTTTTACCGGTACCCGGTTCACCGATAAGAATCGGGTTGTTCTTGGTACGCCGGCTCAGAATCTGCAGGACACGCCGTATCTCTTCGTCACGGCCGATGACGGGATCCAGTTTGCCGCTGCGGGCTGCTTCGTTCAGATTGATGGCATACTTTTCCAATGACTGGTAAGTGTCTTCGCTGGATTGTGAAGTTACTTTTTCTCCTTTTCGCAGTTCGTTGATGGCTTCCCGCAGTTCGCGTTCCGTCATCCCGGCATCTTTCAGAATGGTGGATGCAGTGCTTTTCACATTCAGCAAAGCCAGCAGTACCGGTTCCAGGGAGACGAATTCATCACCCATTTCCTTGGAATATTGGGTGGCCTTCTGGAACACTTCGTTCGTTTCACGGCTCAGGTATGGCTCTCCGCCGGATACCTTGGGCAGAGAATCAATTTGCTTGTCCAGTACAAGTGCTATCTGCTGACCGTTCATGCCCAGCTTCTGGAAGATGAAGTTGGTGACATTTTCACCTACTTTCATCACGCTTTGAAGTACATGCACGGGCTCGATGGCCTGCTGTCCACGGCTTTGTACCAGGTTCACAGCCTCCTGCACTGCTTCTTGCGCTTTAATGGTAAAGTTGTTAAAGTTCATATTTTGTTCTCCTTTCTATTTTATCAGTTTCATAACACTTGGGAAGGCGCAAAAGATTTGCCATTGGCACATTTCGGACAAATTGTCTGCATATAAAATATGTAAAATGACAAATTGTCTGTAAATCAGTCGTTTTGTTTCTTTCTACTTCTTTAGATAAGAAGTTGGAGCAAAGTTCCTTTTCGTATTAAACTCTATTGGTTAAAGAGAAGGGCAAATAAGGATGTCATGCATGAGATGTGCATCTCATGTAGTACGAGGTGTACATCTCATGTAGTACGAGATGCACATCTCATGTAGTGAGGGCCTATATGTTTTAGTAGCTAAGTCTTCGTGTTCCAGCTCCAAGGTTCCCGTGTTGCGGAGGAAGGATATTCTCTTTCCGCTTCGGAGATATAGATTAATTGTTTGGGATGATACAAGTTATTGATAAATTTGTCGTACTTTTACTGCTTCAAAGTTTTGTGCTTTCTGTGTGGTAGGTTTTTGGAGCTCCGCTTGCAGAGGAGCATTATGTATAATCACGTATTAAAATAGAAGATAATGGAGGATAAGATAAAGTTTCCGGCAAATGTGATATTGATAGATGTTGCATTTCTGAATGAAGTGGTATATGGTGCAAAGAACTTTTTGGAAGGTAAGTTGGGACGGAAGCTACCCGATGTTGACCTGCCGGCATGGTTGAGCTATCTGGCATTGGACGCCGGCTTGAGAGAACAAGAAAATGAGGTGGAAGTGTTGCTGGTGCATACTCCGGCAGCGGACGTGCTGAAGTGTTGTGAACCATCCGATGTGAATAAACTGAATCACCAGGCATGCCGTACGCCGCTGGGCGAATTTGCATTTTCTTCCGTCACCTCTTCCGGTTTAGTCTCTACCGAAGAGTTGTTTCTTGACCTGATGAACCTGGCGCTTGATTCTGCGGATGTGAAGTGTTTGATGCTGTTGCCTTTCCATCAGGTATATGGTAATGGAGTGGAGGAGAAGCTGGCGGGTTTCTTCAAAGACAAGAGTGAAGAAGAACGGGGCAAAGTTGTGTACTTCATCACGGAGGAACCTCTGAGCCCGGTGTATTGCCGCCTGGAGCCGGTGTTTTATTCTTTGGCGCATGCATTCGGCATCAAGTCTGACGAGTTATAAGATATAAGAAGTATATGAGTGATTTCCGTTTAAAAGTGTTTCAGTCTGTTGCCAAGAACTTGAGTTTTACAAAGGCTTCGCAAGAGTTGTTTGTAAGTCAGCCGGCTATAACCAAGCATATCCAGGAGCTGGAGGCCACTTACCAGACGAGGCTTTTCGACCGGCAGGGAAGTAAAATCAGTCTGACCGAGTCGGGCCGGCTGCTTTTGGAGCATTGCGAACGGATATTGGAGGACTATAAACGGCTGGAATATGAAATGCACTTGTTACATAACGAATATATTGGAGAACTCAAGTTGGGAGCCAGCACTACCATTGCGCAGTATGTGCTTCCTCCGTTGCTGGGCAGTTTTATCGGCAAGTTTCCGCAGGTCAACTTGTCCTTGCTCAATGGAAATTCCCGGGAAATAGAAGCCGCTTTGCAGGAACACCGCATTGACTTGGGATTGGTGGAAGGGGTTTTCCGCCTTCCCAATCTGAAGTACACTACTTTTCTTGAGGATGAACTGGTAGCGGTAGTCCATTCCAAAAGCCGTTTGCAGTTGCCCGAAGAGATTACTCCCCAGGATTTGCCCGCTATTCCTTTAGTGCTCCGTGAGCGCGGTTCGGGTACGCTGGACGTGATAGAACGCTCACTCCAGAAGCACGGCGTCAAGCTTTCCTCACTCCATGTACTGATGTATCTGGGTAGTACCGAAAGCATCAAGCTCTTTCTTGAAAACTCCGATTGCATGGGAATCGTGTCTATCCGTTCCATCTGCAAGGAACTGGCGGCAGGCACTTTCCGCGTGGTCGAGATAAAGGATATGCCCATGCTTCGCGACTTCTGCTTTGTCCAGTTGCAAGGGCAGGAAGGAGGATTGTCGCAAGCCTTTATGAACTATATGTTTATGTCCCGATAACAATAAGTTATAGTCTATAAGTAGAAACGATTGGCGGGTGTGCTAAAATAGAACTACCTTTGCACCCGGAAAATTAAGGAATAAACATTAGTAATAATAGTAAAGTAAACAGTATGGCTTCAAATCGAGTTTTGGCTAAAAGCATTAATATGCCTTTTCTTCAAAGTAATAATAAATTTATTTATGTATCTCTCCTGGTTGTCCTCTCCTTCTTTCTGCTGTTGGATTATGTGCCCGGTATGCATGCCTATTCGGCATGGGTCACTCCGCCGTTGGCGTTGTTCTTGGGGTTGGCCTTTGCGTTGCTGTGTGGGCAGGCACATCCGAAGTTCAATAAGAAGACTTCAAAGTATCTATTGCAATACTCTGTTGTAGGGTTAGGATTTGGAATGAATCTGCAGGCTTCCCTGGCTTCGGGCAAGGAGGGAATGGAGTTCACGATTATTTCTGTAGTGGGGACATTGCTCATAGGCTGGCTCATAGGACGTAAGTTCCTGAAAGTGGACCGTGACACTTCTTATCTTATCAGCTCCGGTACGGCTATCTGCGGAGGCAGTGCCATTGCGGCTGTGGGTCCGGTATTGAAGGCAAAGGATAGCGAGATGTCTGTGGCATTGGGCACCATCTTTATATTGAATGCCATTGCATTGTTTGTTTTTCCGATGATAGGCCACGCTTTGAACATGAGCCAGCATGAGTTCGGCACATGGGCGGCCATTGCCATACATGATACGAGTTCGGTAGTGGGGGCAGGTGCCGCATATGGCGAGGAGGCCCTGAAGGTGGCAACGACTATAAAGCTGACACGTGCCTTATGGATTATTCCTTTGGCTCTGGTAACTTCGTTCATCTTTAAGAGTAAGGGACAGAAAATCAGTATTCCCTGGTTCATCTTCTTCTTTGTGCTGGCTATGATTTTCAATACTTATGTGCTGGGCACTACCGAAACGGGTGCCATGATTGGTGAGGGTATCAATTCTTTGGCTCGCAAGACGCTGACTATCACTCTGTTCTTTATCGGTGCCTCTCTGTCACGTGATGTACTGAAGGCAGTAGGCATCAAGCCCTTGATACAAGGCACCTTGTTGTGGATAGTGATTAGTGTGAGCACGTTGGCATATATCTACTTGTTCTGATTACATCGGTCCGGCAGTTCTTGAAGTATAACTTCCGGTTGAAGAAGACGGTAGGATTTTTGTAATGTATTTCTTCCCTCATTGGATATATAGACGAATACACATCTCGGGATGACCGGGGTGTGTATTTCTTTTGACAGTTAGTTTACTTTTTTGATGATAAAGTCGAAAGAGGTGAAGAATTGAGGGTGCTTACCGATAGATATGGGAAGAATAATGGTAATGGAGGAATTCCTCCCTTTCCTAATCTCTTTCTTGTTGTATATTCGAGAGTTTGCTTTATTTGCCGTATAAGTTGTCACGCCAATCTTTTGGCTTGTTTCTGCTTGACTTTTTATAATTGCCAAGGGCGTTTCCGCTTCTGCTAGTATGGGGTATTTGACTTCTGAGCTTCTTCCATCCACAATGAATTGCATATTTTCCCAGTTTATTCGGATATCTTCTGAAGAGTTGTTGCGAATTATAATTTCCCATTGGGAGTCGTTTGGAATGAACTTATAAGTAACCCCATCTTTTGTATACTCTAATTTCCCTTTTTGGTTCTCCAGCCATTTAAAGGATACTTGGCATCCTGTATCAACGTATTGTGCAGATAAAGTGGTTGGAAATAGGAGAAACAGCAAAATGGCCAGCTTATTTTTCTTCTTATATTTCCGGTAGTCATTGTATATCCATAGCATAATAAAAATAATGCCGATAGGGATGGCTATGAGAATACATGTCAGTAAATTCATGATGGCAGATTTTATTTGTTTGTTTATATGAATATGTTGCAAAAGTATCATAAAATATTTGATAAAACAAACAAATTATGAATAAAAAGAGTGGCGTATACAGACAAATTGGTATTGGTGTTCCTTATAATATGAATGATTAATTTGTATCTTCATATAAATGGAAAAAAGTAATATATACATCGGAGAGATAATCAAGAACGTGATGCTTGAACAGCAAGTTACCAAGGCAGAACTTGCACGAAGACTGAAAGTTAAGCCTCAAAGTGTAGACTATATGCTTACGAGAAAAAGTATTGATACGGATACGTTGTATAATGTCTCATGTGCCTTGAACTACGATTTTGCTTTGTTGTATTCCATTCATAAGGAACAGATAAATTATGATACGTTAGAGCAGGAGTATAGGCTCTCCACAGCGAAAGTGTTGGTGGAGCTTGAGCTGAAGCCTGAAGACATTGCGAAATTGAATCTTAAAAAGCGGATTGCTGATGTCTTGAAATAAACGCACTCTTGGACTGGTGCTATTGGTGTTTTCATTTTTTCCCATTTTTTCTTCCTGGTCGTGTAACAAAATCCTTTCCTCCTACGTCTGAAGGGTATAAACAGAAATCTACTATTGATAAATAGCCCATGGACGCTGAAAGTTTTAAAAAAGAGTTTCTGCCATATCATCGCAAGCTGTACTGCATAGCTTATAGGCTGTTGGAGAATGCTGCCGACGCTGAAGATTTGGTGCAGGAAGCTTATCTGAAGTTGTGGAACAAGCGGGAAGGACTGGCCATTATCAGTAATCCGGAAGCATTCAGCGTTACTCTGGTGAAAAATATGTGCTTTGATTTGCTTCGTTCAGGAAAGTATACTTTGAGCAGACAGAGCGTGGAGTTGGCCGAAGTGCATAATGTGTCTCAAGCAGATAACTTTGAAGTGCGGGATGAAGCGCAGCAGGTAAGGCACATCATTGCCCGTCTGCCGGTGCAACAGCAGAAAATAGTAACGTTGCGTGATGTCAAGGGATGTTCTTATGAAGAGATAGAGCAGGTCACGGGATTGAATGCTACCAATGTCCGTGTACTGTTGTCCCGGGCAAGAAAAAAGATACGTGAGGAATTTAATAAATGGAGTAACTATGAAAGTCGAGGAAATTGAAAGGCTGCTCGCCGAATTTTATGAAGGGAATACCAACGAGCAGGAAGAAGAGTTGTTGAAGGAAGCTTTCAGAACCGAAGAAGTGCCCGAGCACTTGCAGAAGGACAAGAAACTCTTTCTCAGCTTTTTTCCCGGGGAAGTGGTGGATAATGTTCCCGCCGGATTGGAGGATAAACTGAGCCGGATGATTGATGAAAAGGCTGAAGAGGAACAACGTTTTTTCCACCGGAACAAGGCCAAACGTAATTGGCGCTGGATAGGAGGTATTGCTGCCACCATTCTGGTTCTTGTAGGTGTAGGTTATGGCATTACGAACATGGGAGAGGATATGCGTCCTCCTACACCTCAGGACACTTTCTCTGATCCGGAAGCTGCTTATAAGGCATTGCAGGCCACTCTGATCGAGGTGTCTGCGAATCTGAACAAGGGAATTGAACAGATAGAGGAAACGCGGATAGACGTAACGAAGGTGAACCAGGAAGTAAGAAAAGAAATTCAACAATAATCTGATATGAAAACAATGAAAATGATTTTGGCAGGTGTACTGCTGATGTTGCCTTTGCTTTGCCAGGCACAGAAGAACCTATTCAACAAGTATGGAGATATGAAAGGCGTGTCGTCCGTCTACATATCCAAGGCAATGATAGAAACGAATCCCAACTTGTTTACTAAAGATGTTTATATTGGGAAAGTGTCCGGACAGTTGAACTCTGTGCAGGTACTTTCTACAATGGATAATAATGTAAAGAAAGAAATGCGTAAGGATCTTCGTTCTTTGGTGCAGTCTTCCAGATATGAATTGCTGATGAAGCAGAAGGGAACAGTCTCCAGTTCTGAATTCTACATGAGCCGTAAAGGGGAAAAGGTGAAGGAGCTGATTATGATTGTAGATGGTGCAGCTACTCTGAAATTTGTTTATTTGGAAGGTGATATGACTTTGAAGGATATACAGAATATCATGATGTATCAGAATACCAGCTGGAATGGTAACAATGTGAATATACAGCTTCCGGATATAAACTGGGCTGAGATAGAGAAGCTGAAGAACCGCGATTGGCTTGGAGAATTGAAGCATTCGCAAGAACTGGCATTGAAAGGGCTGGAAAATGTAGCCAAGCTGAAAGACAACAAGTATCTGAAAGAACAAATGGATACCGATACATGGAAACGTTTTGAAAAAAGTATGGAGGCTTTGGAAGAACGTTTGGAAAAGATGGAATAGGAAGCGGTAACCTTTTAGGGAAACTTGCCAATAGAATGTTTTGTTTTTCTATTGGCAAGTTTTTTTGTTATTTGTCTTTTCTCAATTCTGCAAAGATAAGCCCTTCCAGCTCTTCTGCCAGTTCCGGATTGTCAAGGATGACCTGCTTGGCGGCGTCGCGTCCCTGGGCAATTTTCGTCTCGTTATAGCTGAACCATGAACCGCTTTTCTTGATGATGCCAAGCTCTGCACCCAAGTCAATGATTTCGCCTGCACGGGAGATGCCTTCACCGAACATGATGTCGAATTCCGCTCTACGGAAAGGAGGAGCTACCTTGTTCTTCACAACTTTCACTTTGGTCTGCTTGCCGATTACTTCATCGCCGTTCTTGATGGCTTGGCTTCCACGGATGTCAAGACGTACGGAGGCATAGAACTTCAGTGCATTACCGCCGGTAGTTGTTTCGGGATTGCCGAACATGACACCGATTTTTTCGCGCAACTGGTTGATGAAGATACAAGTGGTGCGTGTTTTGCTGACAGCTGCCGTCAGTTTACGCAAGGCTTGTGACATGAGCCGGGCTTGCAGACCTACTTTGTTGTCACCCATATCGCCTTCAATTTCAGCTTTCGGGGTCAATGCAGCCACAGAGTCCACTACAATGATGTCAATAGCGGAGGAACGGATCAGTTGCTCTGCGATTTCCAGCGCTTGTTCGCCGTTGTCCGGCTGTGATATCAGCAGATTGTCCACATCCACACCCAGTTTTGCCGCATAGAAGCGGTCGAAAGCATGTTCTGCATCAATGAATGCGGCAATGCCTCCTGCCTTTTGCGCTTCAGCGATGGCATGAATGGCAAGGGTTGTCTTACCGGAAGATTCCGGGCCGTAAATCTCGATGATACGTCCGCGGGGATATCCTCCCACACCAAGAGCCACATTGAGGCCGATGGAACCTGTGGGAATAACTTCTACTTGTTCGACGCTTTCGTCGCCCATTTTCATGATAGAGCCTTTACCAAAGCTCTTTTCTATCTTGTCCATGGCAGCCTGCAAGGCTTTCAGCTTTTCGCCCGATGCCAGATTGCTGCCATTTTCAAAATTCAGTTCGTCTTTTTTTGCCACGTTGTTAATGTTTAATGATTATAAAATTTGTGCCGCATGGTCTTTGGTCTTCACTTCTTTCGGAGTGATGATGCGCTCTACAATACCTTCTTCATTAATGATGAAAGTTGTGCGGAACGTTCCCATATATTTGCGGCCATACATGCTTTTTTCGCCCCATACTCCGAATTGTTCTACCAGCTTCTTGTCGGTGTCTGCAATCAGGGTAAAAGGCAGATTGTTTTTCTCAATAAATTTCTGGTGTGACTTTTCGCTGTCCACACTGACGCCGATGACTTCATAACCGGCTTTGCGCAGGTCGGCATAATTATCCCGCAGGTTGCAGGCTTGTGCCGTGCAGCCGGATGTCATGTCTTTGGGGTAGAAGTAAAGTACAATCTTCTTTCCCTTATAGTCACTCAAGCGGATTTCTTCACCTTTTTCGTTGATACCCAATATTTCGGGTGCTTTATCTCCTATATTCACTTTGTTAATGTTTAATGATTAGTGGATAATGATTAATGTTTAATCATTAATTTCAAACTTCCAAGTCTCCGTCGATAATCTCATGCCAAGGCAGGCCTTGTTTGTTGAGCTGTTCCATGAACGGGTCCGGATTGAATTCTTCAACATTCCATACACCCGGTTTTTTCCACAATCCCTTGAGGAACATCATGGCACCAATCATGGCGGGCACACCGGTGGTATAGCTTACGCCCTGCATACCGGTTTCCTTGTAGGCCTCCTGGTGGCTACAGTTGTTATATACATAGTAGGTACGCTCTTTGCCATCCTTTAGTCCGCGGATGCGGCAACCGATGGATGTTTCGCCTTCGTAGTTTTCGCCCAGGTCTTGCGGGTTGGGGAGTACGGCTTTCAGGAATTGCAGCGGAACAATCTTCATGCCGTTATATTCCACTTCGTCTATGCGTGCCATGCCGATGTTCTGGATAACGCGCAGGTGGGTTAGATACTCTTGTCCAAACGTCATCCAGAAGCGTGCACGCTTGATGGTGGGGAAATTCTTCACCAGAGACTCCAGTTCTTCGTGATAAAGCAGGTAGGAGTCGCGCGGACCGATGTTCGGATAAGTCAGGTCTTTGTGGATTTCCAGTGGCTTGGTTGTCACCCATTCTCCGTTTTCATAATAGCGGCCGTTCTGTGTAATCTCACGGATATTGATTTCCGGATTGAAGTTGGTGGCGAATGCTTTATGATGATTTCCGGCATTGCAGTCCACGATGTCCAGATATTGTATTTCGTCAAAATGATGTTTGGCGGCGTATGCAGTATAGATGCCGCTCACTCCCGGGTCGAAACCGCAACCGAGGATGGCGGTCAGTCCGGCATCTTCGAAGCGTTTCTTATAGGCCCATTGCCAACTGTATTCAAAGTGGGCAACATCTTTCGGCTCATAATTGGCGGTATCCAGATAGTTGACTCCACTTTGCAGACAAGCCTCCATGATGGTGAGGTCTTGGTAGGGGAGGGCTACGTTGATGACGATTTCGGGTTTGAAACTATTGAAGAGTGCTACCAGTTCGTCCACGCTGTCGGCATCTACCTGGGCGGTTTTGATGTTCGGGTTACCGATTGCCTTGACAACAGCGTCACATTTGGACTTGGTGCGGCTGGCTATCATGATTTCTGTAAACACATCAGGATTTTGAGCCACTTTGTGCGCAACAACGGTACCTACACCGCCTGCACCGATAATAAGAACTTTACCCATTTCTTTGTACTATATTATTATATTAGGTTTATAAAAAATACGGAGAGCAAATATAAGGGTTAATTCTTAGATAAACATTAAAATCCTGCTAAATACTTTGAGGTAAATGCTTCAAATATTAAACAAATTACTTGCATTTGGGTTATTTTCTATATATTTGCCCCTTGAATAAATTAACTTAAACAACGAATAACAATGAAAAAAGTATTTGTTTCCCTATGCATGGCAAGCGTGTTGATGGGCTTGTCTTCTTGTGCATCAACCAAAAATGCTGCAACTCTTTCTTCCATCAGCGGTGAGTGGAATATTATTGAAGTGAATGGTACTGCCGTAGTCCCTGCTCCGGGTCAGGAATTTCCCTATATCGGTTTTGACACAAAGACTGGAAAAGTATTTGGCAACAGTGGTTGCAACCGTATGATGGGTTCGTTTGACGTGAATGCCAAGCCCGGCACGATTGACCTTGGCGCTTTGGCAAGTACCCGTATGGCTTGTCCGGATATGACTGTAGAAAATAATGTGTTGTCGGCTTTGAACAAAGTGAAAAAGTATAAGAAGCTGGGAAAGGAAAATATAGCTTTATGCGGTGCTTCCAATCGTCCCATAGTCGTGTTGCAGAAGAAAGAATCCGTTTCCAAGTTGTCTGATTTGGAAGGAAAGTGGATAATTAGTGAGGCTGCGGGCGAGGCTATTCCCGACGGAATGGAGAAGCAGCCGTTCATTGAATTTAATATTGCAGAAAAGCGCTTGCACGGCAATGCGGGTTGCAATCTGATTAACGGCGCTTTCCAGGTTGATGATGAAAACCCGTCGGCAATCTCTTTCCCGCAAGTTATCAGTACCATGATGGCATGCCCTGATATGGAGGTGGAAGGCCGTGTGCTGAAAGCCTTGAATTCCGTTCAGTCTTTTGGCAAGCTGGCAGGCGGAGGCATCGGGCTGTACGATGCTGACAATAACCTGGTGATGGTGTTGGTGAAGAACTGACAAGATAGGTTGAAATAAAAAAGGCTCTTACAGAAATAATCTGCTAAGAGCCTTTTTTGCATCTTGACATAAAAAGGTCTTTTACTTTTTCTTTAATCCTGCGCGTATCCGGCTCAGGGATTGCGGAGTGATGTAGAGATAAGAAGCCAGATACTTGAGCGGTACATCCTGCAGCAGTTCCGGATTCTCTTCCATCAGCGTCATGTACCTTTCTTTGGCAGTGGGAGGGGTGCCGTAGGCTACCGTAGAACTGTCTACCGACAGAATTTCCCGCTCAAAGATTCTTCTGCCGAAGTTGGCCATGTCTATGGAATGCGAAAAAAGGGCTTCCAGCTCAGGCTTACTGATACAATAGGCGATGCTTTCATTCATCGACTCGATGTTGATGAGGGAAACCTCGCTGTCCACATATCCCCACGATGAGAAAGCTGTGTCGCCCGGTGCGGCGAACCAAAGGGAGTTTTCCGTGCCGTCTGTCAGGTAGTAGGCGCGCCAGATGCCTTTCTTCAAAAGATAGAAGTTGCTGTTCCTTTCCCCTTCGCTGATAATGAGTTCTCCCTTGCTGAAACGAACTTCTGCCATGTGTGACAGAAGTTCGTGCAAAGTGTTTTCCGGTAGTTTATACTTCTTGCAGAATTTCTTTATCATAGTTTCCATGCCGCAAAGATAGTGCAAACCGAAGACAGGACTTTTACGCTTGCATGAAAAAGTCATGTCGGGGTGCAGCCTGTCTTGTCTAAAGATACGGATTTTTCTTTATGCTCCTTTTTCCCGGATATGTAAATCACGAGGATAAAGAGGGTTGTCAGCATTTCTGCAAGAGGAGTGGCAAGCCAGATTCCCCGGTCTCCCAATAGCAGGGGCAGTCCGAAAAAGCAGGCTGTCAGCAGGATAAAACCACGCAGCAGGGTGATAACTGTGGCATACTTGGCACGCTCCACACTCTGGAAATAGCCGATGGATACGATGTTGACGGCAAAGAACACGAAGCCGGTGGCATACAAAGGCAACCCTTTTACCGCTATGTCATAAGCCGGATAACTGCGGTCTATGAACATGCCGACAATTTCAGGGCTGCAGAATATTGTGGTCAGGGCAAAACATACCCCGCAGCCTATGGCCGTTTTCAGTGCCAGCAAGTAGGCGCGGCGGACACGTTGGCTCTCGTTCAGGCCGTAGTTATAACTGATAATCGGCTGTGCCGACTGCGCAATGGCATTATATACCATAAATATAATAGGAAAGAAATAGCAGGCAATGCTGAATGCCGCCACTCCGTCTTCCTTCAGATAATGGATGAACACCTGGTTGCCGACAAACATCATGCAGGCAATCGCCACCTCGCACAAGAAGGCGGAGGAACCCAATCGGCACATATAGCCAATGTTGCGGCGCATCAGTTGCATGCTTTTCCGGCTCATCTTAATGGGGTGGAAGCGCAGTGTGCACTGGCGGCGCAGTAGATAGAATACTACCATCAATGCGCCTACCGTGGTACCTATGGCACTTGCCAGTGCGGCACCGAACATTCCCCAGCCAAAGGGGAAGATGAACAGATAATCCAATAGGATGTTCAGAACGGCAGCCACCACATTGCACATCATGGCGAAGTTGGGCGAACCGTCCAGCCTCAGAAAAAACATACCCGAATTGAGCAATGCCGTGAACAGAGAGAAAGGCACAAACCAAAGCATGTATTCCACAGCCAATGGCGTGAGCCGTTCAGACCCTCCGAGCAGCTTTACCACCTGCGGGGCAAATGAACAGAATAGGGTGGAGGTGCACATCAGCAACAAGGAAGATATGACTACCGACTGCGTGATATTGATGCGTGCCACCTTGACCTTTCCGTGTGACAGATGAATGGAGGCTACCACAGAGGCGCCGACGCCGAACATAAGTCCCACACCCGTAGAAAACAACCATAGCGGTGCCACAATGTTGACCGCCGCCAAAGCATCACTGCCGATTCCTTTTCCGACAAAGATGCCGTCGGTGATAACGAATAGTGCGGAGAAAATCATCCCCAGTACAGTAGGGAGCAATAGTTTGCGGAACAATGTCTTGATGTCCGTGTTCTTGAAGTCGATACTGTCTCTCATCTTTTCCATACTCATCTTATTTATTTCTTTAATATGTGAAAACCAATCATTTCCGTTGCTACGATTAAGCCCAATGTTAACTAATCCTTAATCGTTCCACCATGGTGGAACGATATTTCCCCCGTGGTGGAATGATATTTTCTCCACGCTGGAACAATATTTCCTCCATGGAGGAACGGTTAAAGGTATGCAAGGAAAATGATTAATGTTGTTCATGTTTTATTATCTCTGATTCGGGCGACAAAAGTAGAGCTTTTGAATGGAATGGAAATTAACAAATGGTAATTTCCGACAGAAAAAATGATTTTAATTCTGCCAAACTGACAGACAAACTGCCACAAGTATAAATCTGCGGCTGCTCTGAACAATTTGGCACAACGTTTGTCTTTTTATTGGCGTCTGCCACTGAGGCGGACGTCGAAACAGAATAATAACAAATAAAAAAATAACGATCATGGGAAAAATTATTGGTATTGACTTAGGAACAACAAACTCTTGCGTTGCAGTATTCGAAGGTAACGAACCTGTAGTAATTGCAAACAGTGAAGGCAAGCGCACCACTCCTTCAGTAGTAGCATTTGTTGATGGTGGCGAACGTAAAATCGGTGATCCTGCCAAGCGTCAGGCTATCACGAACCCCACCCGTACGGTTTTCTCCATCAAACGTTTCATGGGCGAAAACTGGGACCAGGTGCAGAAAGAAATCGGCCGCATGCCTTATAAAGTAGTAAAGGGTGACAACAATACTCCGCGTGTAGACATCGACGGACGTCTCTATACTCCGCAGGAAATCTCTGCAATGATTCTGCAGAAGATGAAAAAGACTGCCGAGGATTATCTGGGACAAGAAGTGACAGAAGCCGTAATTACCGTCCCCGCATACTTCTCAGACTCCCAACGTCAGGCTACAAAGGAAGCCGGACAGATTGCAGGTCTTGAAGTGAAGCGTATTGTGAACGAGCCGACTGCCGCAGCTCTTGCTTACGGTATTGACAAGTCTCACAAGGACATGAAGGTTGCCGTATTCGACCTTGGTGGTGGTACATTCGATATCTCTATCCTCGAATTCGGTGGCGGTGTGTTCGAAGTATTGTCAACCAACGGTGACACTCACCTGGGTGGTGACGACTTCGACCAGGTAATCATCGACTGGCTGGTTCAGGAGTTCAAGAACGACGAAGGTGCCGACCTGACTCAAGACCCGATGGCTATGCAACGTCTGAAGGAAGCTGCCGAGAAGGCTAAGATAGAGCTGTCCTCTTCTACAAGCACTGAAATCAACTTGCCGTACATCATGCCCGTAGGCGGTGTGCCCAAGCACTTGGTGAAGACGTTGACCCGTGCCAAGTTCGAGGCTCTGGCTCACAACTTGATTCAAGCTTGTTTGGAGCCATGTAAGAAGGCTATGAGCGATGCTGGTCTGAACAATGCGGACATCGATGAAGTAATCCTTGTAGGTGGTTCTTCACGTATTCCGGCAGTACAGAAGTTGGTAGAAGATTTCTTCGGTAAAGTTCCTTCCAAGGGTGTGAATCCGGATGAGGTGGTGGCCGTAGGTGCTGCCGTGCAAGGTGCCGTTTTGACGGACGAAATCAAGGGCGTTGTATTGTTGGATGTTACTCCGCTGTCTATGGGTATCGAGACTATGGGTGGTGTGATGACGAAGCTGATTGATGCCAACACTACCATCCCCTGCAAGAAGAGCGAAACATTCTCTACTGCCGCCGACAACCAGACGGAGGTTACCATCCACGTATTGCAAGGTGAGCGTCCGATGGCTGCACAGAACAAGTCAATCGGCCAGTTCAACCTAACAGGTATTGCTCCGGCACGTCGCGGTATTCCTCAGATTGAGGTAACGTTCGATATCGACGCCAACGGTATCTTGAAGGTATCTGCCAAAGATAAGGCTACCGGCAAGGAACAAGCCATCCGTATCGAAGCTTCCAGCGGTTTGAGCAAGGACGAAATCGAAAAGATGAAAGCCGAAGCCGAAGCCAATGCCGAAGCCGACAAGAAAGAGCGTGAGAAAGTAGACAAGCTGAACCAAGCCGACTCTATGATTTTCCAAACCGAAAATCAGTTGAAGGAACTCGGCGACAAGCTCCCTGCTGACAAGAAGGCTCCGATTGAAGCTGCTTTGCAGAAGCTGAAAGATGCCCATAAGGCTCAAGACCTGGCTACCGTAGACTCTGCCATGGCCGAACTGAATACGGCATTCCAGGCTGCAAGTGCTGAAATGTATGCCCAGAGTGGTGCTCAGGGTGGTGCACAAGCTGGTCCTGATATGAATGCAGGGCAACAAGGCGGTGCTCAGGATAATACAAAGCATGGCGATAATGTGCAGGATGCTGATTTTGAGGAAGTCAAATGATTCCGATAAGGATACAGATAATAAACAATAAGCAAAAGCGTGCAGCTCAATGAGTTGCACGCTTTTTGCGTTTATGGAGTTCATGGTTGCTATGTGTTTTCTATGGGCTTTTTTATCTCTTATTTGCGACATGTTTGCGACAAGACAAAAAAGTAGATAATGTGGTACTTAATCACACTTATACATACTAATACATACTTAAAAGTAGATAACATGCCAACAATCGGATTTGAAATCAAACGGAAGTGTAAGGTCTGCGGCAAAGTGTTTGTCGCAAAAACACTTGACAGTCACTATTGTTCCCCTAAATGTGGTAAAGTGGCTTGGAAACGCAAAAAGGATGCAAAGGATAGAAACGCGAAGTTAGAAGCCATTGCTAAACAAGTATCAGACATCAGAGAGTACATTTCTGTAAAGGAAGCCGTCGCTATGTTCGGGGTGGAACGTAGCACTCTGTATCGCCTGATTAAATTGGGACGTATTCCAACTATCAATATGGGTACAAGGCTCACACGTATCAAACGCTCTGAAATGGAATGGCTTTTTCTAAACAGACCGGAAAGTATTGCGGAGAAAGAAAAGCCTGCTCCTAAAATATACAGCTTAGAGCCGGAGGATTGCTATACCATTACTGAGATTTGTGAGAAGTACCATATTAATGACAGTTCAGTATGGGCACATGTTAGAAAATACTCTATTCCCTCAAGACAAATAGGAAACTATGTGTATGTACCCAAGCAAGAAATTGATAATCTATATAAGTCAGAAGTAGAATGAAGAAAGCATTACCTAATACCAAAGTGACCGTCAAACTCAGAAGGTCGAATTATAAAGAAGAGTGGTATCTGATTATAGAATCATACCCAGTTTATAAGCGAGGTTCTAAACGGGCAAGCCGTGTGGTGGAATCCATTAACCGGACTATATCCACGCCTGTTTGGGACAAATCGTCCATTGCACGTATTTTGCCAGATGGAACATTCAACTATAAGCCTAAGCGTGATTTGAATGGGATTATCCAATGCCGTTCAACGATAGACCAAGAGGCTTGTATCTATGCTGACAATATCCGTAAGTTACGCCAACACGAATACGATAGTGCCATCCTTTACACTGATAAGGAAAACGAAATCGCTGCACAGAATGAGCGGAGCGAACAGGATTTTATCAAGTATTTCAATGGTATTATAAGCACACGTCATCCCAATAGTTCCGATTCGATTATAGTTAACTGGAGGCGTGTAGGCGAATTATTGAAAATGTATTCGCATGGGCAACCAATTCCATTCAAGGCGATTTCAGTTAAACTGCTTGAAGATATAAAGATGTTCCTTCTTCGTGCTCCAATGGGAGGGAATAAGAAAGGTACTATCTCACAAAATACGGCATCAACCTATTTCTCCATACTCAAAGCCGGACTGAAACAGGCATTTATTGATGAATATCTTACAGTTGATATAAGTGCAAAAGTAAAGGGAATAACAAACATTGAGAAACCCCGTGTTGCACTTACCATGAATGAGGTGCAAATGTTGGTTGATACCCCTTGCAAGGATGATGTTTTGAAACGTGCGTTCTTGTTCTCTATTCTCACAGGATTGCGCCATAGTGATATTCAATCTTTGAAATGGAAACAGATTCAACAAACAAGTAAGGGAACATGGCAAGCGGTCGTTGTACAGCAAAAGACAAAAAGACCGGATTACAAGCCTGTCATCCAACAAGCACTTCAATTATGTGGCATACGTCCAAACGATGATGAAGCACTTGTTTTTGAAGGACTGACCGATGCCTCTTGGATTTCTCGTCCTCTGAAAGTCTGGATAGAAGCATCCGGTATCAAGAAGCACATCACCTTCCATTGCGGAAGACATTGCTTAAATTCTTTTTCATTGAAAACGAACAACTTATAAAGAATTATTTCTTGATAGGTAACGATTTAGAAACAAGCGAATTTCTATATTCTGTCTTGTTTTGCATTAAGTCAAAAGAACGCTTTCCTCAAATGCAAAGGTAACATTATTTTTTGAAAACATACTCTGCAAAGAACGAAATTTTGCATTATACAAACAATAACAGCCAAATTCAGCAAATTATCGGCTAAAGTCGCTGAAAATTGTCCAATCCGTACTCGTCCAGCTTGTTATACAGCGTCGATCTGCCGATGCCGAGCATCTTGGCGGCGAGTTTCTTGTTACCTCTTGCCTGTTGCAAGGCACGCAGGATGCGCTCTTTCTCCTCTTCCTCATTCCTCAATGTGAATCCTGACAAAGATATGGTTTGTCCGGTTTCAAAGTCCAAATCGACATCAGTTACTATACCGCCTTCCGTGTGCAGAACAGCCGTTTGTATCTTCTGTTTCAACTCACGCACGTTGCCCGGCCACGGATGGGCAAGCAGGGCGTTACGGGCGGAGGTGGCAAAGCCTTTAATGTTGCGTTCCAACTCCTTGTTTGCCGTTTCACGGAAGAACTCCGCCAATGGCATGATGTCTTCTTGGCAATCACGCAATGGCGGTACGGTTATCACATACTCTTTCAGTCGGTAGAGCAAATCCTGACGGAAACGCTTTTCATTGACGGCTTTCTGCAAGTCTTCGTTGGTAGCCGCCACTATCCGCACGTTGGCGGTCTTGTCCTCTTTTGCCCCGACGGGTCGGTAACGACGTTCCTGTATGGCACGGAGCAGCATCTGCTGCGTCTCCAACGAGAGGTTTCCCACCTCATCAAGAAAGAGCGTACCTCCGTCGGCTTCCACAAAGTAGCCTGCCTTGTCGCTGTCAGCACCCGTAAAAGCACCTTTCTTATGACCGAAGAAGGCGGATTGGGCCAGTGTCGGGGAAAGTGAGCCGCAATCCACGGGAACAAACGGCTTGTCCGCAAGTTTGCTTTGGGCGTGAATATATTGTGCGATATGCTCCTTTCCCGTACCGTTCTCGCCCAAAATCAGTACGCTCAACCGGGTGGGAGCGACAAGGCGGACACGCCTCTTGACTTCCAGATATGCCGCACCCTGACGTGTGAATATAGGTGCTTGGGAATGTTTCCTCCTTTCCTGCACTTTGTGCAGTGAACGGACGAGAGGTACGAGTTTGTCCTCAATCAGCCGTTTGGGTATATAATCGGAAGAGCCGAGTTTCATGCTCTCCACCGCCGTGTGGACTTCGGCGTAATCTGTCATGATAATAAACGGTTGCGATTTGCCCTCCTTACGCATCCAACGCAACAGGTCTATACCCTCGCCATCAGGCAAACGCAGGTCTGCAAGCACGATGTCCTCCTCTTCCGCTTTTTCCAGGAGCTTCTTGGCGGTTGAAATGCTGTAAGCCTGCACGGTGTCGAAACCTCCCTTTTTGAGCAGGTTGCTGACGTAATCGTTATAGACGGGATTATCATCTACTACAATTACCTTCATAGTCCGTTCTCCTTTCGTCTTTTAGCCTGTTCCACAATCTTGTTACCCATTGTCAATACTGCGTTCACGACACGCTTTATCTCATCATCAGAGCATTCTTCATCACGATGTAGCAGTTCATGCAGCTTCCATAGCGGTTTGTCCGCACGGATTACCGCCCATGAACTGCGCAAACGGTGTACCTGTCCGTCCAACGCCTTACGGTCATTACTGTTTGAGGCTTCACTTATAATCTGCATATCCTTTTCCGTTTCGGTTATCAGACGGTCGAGCATGGCCGTTTTATCGCCATAGGCGAGCAGGGAAGACAAATCAGGCTGTTCTTCCTTGTCAGTTTTCTGCGAAAGGCATTTCTCTGAAACAGCCAGCAGTTCCGCCATGTCGAACGGCTTGAACAGACAAGCGGTGAAACCGTGTGCCAGCAACTCATCTTCGGTACAACTGCCGGATGCGGTTGCCACGATGACAGGAATAGTTTTGGAATTGCCGATGTCGGACGAACGCAGCAGTTCCAACACCTCGTAGCCGTTCGTTTCCGGCATTTTCAAGTCGGTAATCAGCAAATCATAATTCCGTGTGCGTATCGCCTCCATCAGGTCGCCCGTATTGTCGCACGCATCGCAGCGGATGCCGCAGTGGGCGTACATGTCCCTTACCATCGAAAGAAGAATCTCGTTGTCGTCCAGTACCATGACGGAGAACGAACGTTCAAAATGGCTTTTTGGCTTGTTCTCTTCCTCACTTGTAATACTATCTGCCGTGTTCATGGGAATTTCCACGGTGAAACGGCTGCCTCTGCCTTTTTCACTTTCCAGTCGGATTGTACCGTGCATCATGTCCACGATGCGTTTGACTATGGACAGACCCAGCCCGAAGCCGTCCTGCGTGGCGGCATTCGAGAGCCGTTCAAACTCCCTGAACACCCGTTGCCGTTCTTCATCGCTCATGCCGCTGCCCGTGTCTTCCACGATGACGGAAAGCGTTTTCCCGTCATAGCTTGAACGGAAAAAAACGTTTCCGACCTGCGTGTACTTGACGGCATTGGAAAGCAGGTTGTCACCTACCTGCATGATGCGCTCCCTGTCACCCATGAGGATAACATCCGCACTGTTCTCCACTGTGAGCTTCAAATCTTTCTTTTCCGCCATAGGTCGGAACTCTGCTTCCAGCACATCCGCCACGCTTTGCAGTCTAAACGGGGCGATATTCATCCTTTCTTTTCCGCTTTCCAACCGGAAGAAACTCAATAGCGAGTTGAGCATGGCAACCATCCGTTTGGATGCTTGCAGGACGTTTTCCGCATGATGTCGGGTTTCCACCATGCCGCTGTCCCGTATCAGTTCCGCATAGCCGTGTATGGCTGTAAGCGGTGTGCGCAGTTCATGGGTGATGGTGTGCATGATTTTCTGACGGTTGGAAATGAGCTTGCCGTTCTGACGGTCGGATTCCTCCAGTTGTCCTATCAGTTCCGAGGTTTCTTTCTTGTATCGGCTGATACGCTTGGCGTTCAGGTGGATGATGACGTAGGATATTACCAGTAGAAGAAGGATAAATCCCGTCAGCCCTCCGATTTGCAGGAAAGACCGCTCACGCATGGCGGTTATTTCCGTTTCCCTCCGTTGCAAATCTGTCTGTACTTTTCCGTTCATTTGCCGGATAAGCGTTTGCAACTGGCGATTCAGCTCGGTGTTCCGTGCGGCGAGGCTGTCTGCGTACTCAGACAACCGGCGGCTCTGTGCCTTTTGCCGTGCTATCATGTCACGGTTGAGCGTGTAGAGCATGGTCGTGGTGGCGGTCGGTTTCGGCTTTCCCTTTTTGCCGAACAAACCGAACAAGCCCTTGCGTTTTGCCTTCTTCGGCTCTTCCTGTGAGCTTTTCCATGCAATGACGGGTACACGCTCGGCTATCTTCTCATTGATGACTTCCTGCTCGTCAAGTACCTGCATTATCTGATGCAAATGCTGTTCCTTGCTTTCCAACAGGTGGCGCACGCTTTCGATACGTCCAGCCGGATAATACCGCTTGAAACGACATAACAGGCTGTCTACCTCCCAACGTTTCCGATGATAGGCCTGCACATCCCCGTATTCCCATTCCAAGGCGGTTTCACCCAAAAGGGAAAGTTCCACCACACGCACATACACATCGTGTACCTCCTTACGTAAATTGTTTATATGACAGTTCTTCGTTTCCAATGCTTCAATATCTTTCCATTCCTGATGCCAAATACAAAAAATGATGCATATCACCAATGTGATAAGCAGATAACCAGAGCCTATGATTTTTTGAATGGTTTTCATACGAAATAATTTAAGCTGTTTCTATATAGAAAGCAGCAGTTTTGCATAGATTTGAGACCTCATTAAAGATATAAGCACAAAAAGAATTAGCATTCACTAAGTAGCAAACGCGATAGTAAGGTTAGCGGTAAGTGTTACATAGCTGAATCAGGGATTGAATTTTCATACACGTGCTCATAATGTCACAAACTTTTGTTCTCAGCTATATTGTGACCAGTTTCATTTTCGGATTCAGGATGTTCCAGTAAGAATCGGCCTTTTTGTTGTAACACTTGATGTCTATATCTATTAGACGGTTCAATATCGCTAAAGTTACTACGTATTACCACATTTCATTCACTTTTGCGGCAAATTATCTGCCATGAGGGTTTCATTATAAATTTATTTCCTTATTATTGATTCATTTACAATGAATATGCTCGTTTCATACAATACCCACATCGGCAATGCCACAAGTGAGAGCGTGAAGACATCCGAAGTCGGCGTAATGATAGCGGCCACCACGAGAATAATTACGATGGCATGCTTGCGGTAACGGCGCATGAAGTCGGCGGAGAGGAATCCCAATTTGGCAAACAGCCAGGATAAAATCGGTATCTCGAAGACGATACCCATTGACAGGCACATTAGCAAGAGGGTCGAAATATAGGAATCGAGCGTAATCAGATTAGCGACCTCCCCGCTGACCTGATACGTGCCTAAAAATCGGAACGTCAGCGGAAAAATCAGGAAATAGCTGACCAATACTCCGAACACGAACATCGCATAACCTCCACCGACTACCCGCACGACGTATTTCCGCTCATTGGCATACAGAGCCGGAGATACGAACCGGAACAACTGGTAGAGGATGTAGGGCGACGCACAAAGCACACCGGCACACAAAGCCGTCTTCATGTGGATAATGAATTGCTGCGCCAGTCCCGTGTTGATGAGCTGCACGGTAAAACTTCCGGTTTCACCGCCAGCCCATGCCGCAATCCGGTTGAAGAGACGATATGTGATAAAACCGTCGTTCTTCGGAGCGAGGACAACGGCAAACAGTTTCTCCTTAAAACAAAAGGCAGCGATGCCGAACACAACGGCTACAGCAACGATTCTGACAATCGCCGCCCGTAGCACATCAAGATGGCCCCAAAAGGATTGTTTATCCTTACTCGCCTCCATCCATTACTCATTCTTCACCGGTTCATCCCCGATTTCTTTTTCCATATCGTGCATTCCTTCCTTGAACGAACGCACTCCTTTGCCGAGACCTTTCATCAGTTCGGGTATCTTCTTGCCACCGAAGAACAGCAGCACGACCAATGCGATCAGCAGCACTTCCTGCATACCGATGCCTCCTATAAATAACGGTATCATGCCTATTTGCGTATTAAACGGTTAATGAATACCCATCCGCCGAACACTTGGAACAGCATGCCGGGTATACCCATCCTGAAATCCTGTATGGCGAGCCAGAAGTCACCCTTCATCGTCCATTCTCCGAGTGTTCCGAGAACCTGATAGGACAATACCACAAGCGTAAGCAACAAGATGGTTGCCTTGTGGAAACGTGCTGCAACGTATCCTCCTATGACAGCCATCAGCACGGACTTCAGCAGGATAGCAGGCAGGGCACTGACGGTAGGCATACCGAACAAGGCCGAGTTTGCTAACGGAGACAATATGGCAGTGAGCAATCCCACACGCCAGCCATATTTGTAGGCGCCAACCAAGGTGAAGAAGTAAATCGGCAGCCAAGTCATGCCGCCTTGGGGAATGAGATGGAAAAGTTGGGGCAAAGCGATATTGCCCAATACGAACAGCAGCGATGCCAAATAAGTCTTGGCTTCTGCATAGTTCCATGTGTAAAGTTTTACGGTCGTTGTTTGCATATTGATATAATTTTAGAAGTTGATATAGAATCCGCCCGTTACCGTGGCACGAGGCATCGGGTATCCGGCATTGATCTCATATTTCTGTGCCAACAGGTTCTCTCCACGTGCCCAGATGTCGAGCCACTTGACGGCACGGAACGAAGCACGGAGATTCCACAACACGAAATCCTCTTTTACGACCGGGTCGGTAGAAGTGTAAAGCCCGGCAATGTATTGCACTCCGGTCGATACGTTCCAACGCCCTTGCGTGAAGGCGGCACCGGCATAGAACTTGTGTTCGGGAGCGGCAACGACGGGGTTCTCCATGTGCAGCAAACTGTAATTGGCATCAACGGACCAAAGACGGTTGATGCGGTAGGCGGCTTGCAACTCCACGCCCGAATTGTCTATTTTGCCGGAGTTTTGGTTAAGCATTCCGCTGCCGTTAGGGTTAGGCAGTGTCATAATCAAGTCCTTGCCGTCAATATAGAAGATGTTAACGCCGTAGGAGAGTCGACCGTCCAGCAGCCTTTGCGAAAAGGCAAGCTCATAGTTCCACATTGACTCCGGCTTCAAGTCGGGATTCTGCGGAGGAAACATATACATTTCTCGCAGGATGGGATAGCGGAAACCTTTCGTGGACGATGCCTTCAACTCCATGTTATGTGGCAGATGAAAGGCAAGTCCGGCTTGCGGCACCCATTCCGTGCCTACACGCGAATGATGGTCTATGCGAAGACCGGCATTGAAAGTCAGCCATGCACCTATGTCCTGACGGAAGTCCGCGTAGCCTGCCACCTCGTTCTCGTGCTTGTCCACGAGGTCATTGCGTGTGCCGGCACGGTCGCCTTTCACATACTCCGTCCACGCCTCGCCGCCGTAACGGAACCAGTCAAAACCCAGCGTGATGCGGTTGCCACGGAAGAACTGCGCACTTTGATAGAGCGACATGCCCATCATGTCGTCAAAGGAGTTGAAACGTCCGTCTTGCGGACTTTCGCCCCTGCTTGGTGTGTAACCATCGTTAATCCAGTGGTCGCCCCAGTTGTAGAAGAAACTCAATGCGCCGGAGGTCTTGTCGTAACGATTCTCCAAGGCGAAAGAGGTAACACCACGGGTGATGCGCTGGTCGCCCTCCAACAAGGGAGCCGATACCGGTCCGGGATAAGTGGCGTTGAAGTGCGTCACGTTCACATCGGCGTAAGTGTTCCAATTACGGGTCAATTCGTAGCCTAATTTAGCGTATCCGCCGTATTGCTCGAAGGGCATATTGTCGCGGTGCCCGTCCGTGTGGTTATATGAGCCGCTGAGGACGCTGGAAAAGCGTCCCTTATGGATGCGGTTGGTCAACTCTGTTTCCAGTGTGTTGTAGGAGCCGTAGCCTGTGTGCAGGTTGGTCTTTATTCCGTCCTCGTGCATTTTGCGGGTAACAATATTGATGACTCCGCCCATTGCATTCGAGCCGTAAAGCACGGATGCCGGGCCGCGCAACACCTCCACCTTGTCGGCAAGCAGCGACTGGTAAGCATCGGCAATGGGATGTCCGAAGATGCCGGCATACTGCGGATGCCCGTCAATCAATACCATCAAACGTGCGTTGCCACCGGAGAGTCCGCGCAGCGATATACCGCCTGCCGCACCTCCCGATACACCGTAACCCATTACGCCACGAGCGGTGGTGAACAGTCCCGGTATCTGCTCCGTCAGCACAGGCAAGAGCGAAGGTTGCATGGCCTGTTCTATCTTGCTACGATTCACTATCGATACGGTTTGCGACAAGTGTCGCACGTTTGTGGCATTGCGTGTGCCTGTTACTACGACTTCGTCAATCCTATATGTCTTTGAGGCAAGCGTATCTTGGCTACTCCCCGTTTCTTGTGCCTGCCCCATATACGGAAGCATTCCCAAGAATAAAATAGCTGTTGTGATTTGTCTCTTTATCATTTCTTACTGTCACTTTGTTTTCATCTCTTCCATAAAAGCACGGATCTGCACAAAGCATTCTTGCGATGTCATGCATGGCAGGCAACGTGTCTCAAGCGGACACAAATCCGTACCTGTCCGGTTGATGATGTATGGTACGATATTTTCGTATGTTATCCGGATTCTGTTGCTTTCTAACAGGTCAAGGGCAGGTTGGCTGACAACGTCCGCATACACCTCTTTGACCTTTGCCAAAACCATCATTGCCGCAGCAGCCTTGCCTACCACCTTGTCCGCAACCGAAGCTCCATACAGGAATCCGGAATCTTCCTCCAACAACCGGTAAAGGTCAGAGACTCCTCTGCCGTCAAACGTGCGAATATCTCCATTGGCAACGACAAGCGAATGTCCACCTTCGTGCAGAATATTTATCAAATCTTTCATCGTTGGCTTTTATAGTGTTCCTTGTTTCAACTGTTCTACAAACTGGTCAATCTTCTGCATCTCCTGCGGAATTTGGATACGTTGCGGGCAATGTGGCACGCACTGGCCACAACCGATACAGTGGTTCGCCTGCCGCAAACGCGGCACATCTCGGTCATACCCTATCAGAAAAGCACGCCGTGCACGGCTGTAATCAGGGTCTTGGCTGCCTTTATTGGGCAGATTCCCTTCTTTGATACATTTATTGTAATGCGAGAATACTGCCGGGATATTGATGCCGTATGGACAAGGCATGCAGTAATTGCATTCGTTGCAGGGGATGGTTTTCAAATTGTAGATATCGTCTGCAATCTCCATCAGAAAGGCGTTCTCCTCTTCATTGATTGGATGCAAGGGAGAAAAGGTGCAGAGGTTCTCCCGAAGGTTCTCCATGTAGGTCATCCCGCTAAGCACCGTCAGCACGCCTTCCGGAGTCCCGGCAAACCGGAACGCCCAACTTGCCACGCTATTCTCCGGTTCACGCTGTTTCATCTTCGCAACGATATTGTCCGGCACGTTGGCAAGACGTCCTCCAAGCAAAGGTTCCATGATGATGGCAGGAATGTTCCGTTTGTGGAGTTCACCGTACAGATAGACAGCATCCGTGTTCCGCTCGTTTATCTCGTCGGCATAGTTCCAGTCCAGGTAGTTCATCTCTATTTGAGCGAAGTCCCAGTGGTAGCGGCCTTCATCGTGCCATTGCAAGGCAAGGTCAAACACCTTGATGTCGCCGTGATAGGAGAATCCAAGATTGCGGATGCGACCCTTCTCACGCTGTTCCACCAGCCAGTCAAGTATGCCGTTGTCAATGTAACGGTGGAAGAAGTCCTCCATGCCGTGTCCACCCATCCCGATGGCGTGCAACAAGAGGTAGTCCACATAGTCCACCTGCAACTCACGGAGCGAGTTCTCGAACATCTCGATGGATGCTTCGCGGCTCCATGTGGCGGGTGCGAAATTGGAGAGTTTCGTGGCGATGAAATACTCCGAACGCTTGTGGCGGTGCAAGGCTATGCCTGTGGCGTATTCCGAACGCCCCTTGCAATAGGCTGGGGATGTGTCTATGTAGTTCAGTCCATGCTCTAACGCATAATCTATCTGGCGGTTCACCATCTCTTGGTCTATGTCCGCATCGGGATGGTCACGTTCGGTGCCACCGCCTTCCACCGGCAGACGCATCATGCCATAACCGAGGATGGACACCTTGTCTCCCGTTTTCGGATTGGTGCGGTAGGTCATTTTCCCTTTTGGCGGTTCTTGTCCGCCTGATGCCGCATCGCTGTTACTGTTTTTGCAGGCGGCCAGCAATGTCGAAGCCGCCGCCGTGCTTCCTCCCAACACTTTCAGGAAGTCTCTTCTGTTTATCTCTTTAGCCATTGTTTCGTTCATTTTTGATTAGACAATACGGTGCATTTCATGCCCTTCTACATAGATAGCACTGAACGGACGTGCCGGACACAGGTTTTCACACGCCCCACAACCAATACAACGTTCCGTGTTAACCGCCGGGATTTTGGGAGAATTGGAATCTGAAACATCAGACGGTACCATCGTAATCGCACTCACGGGACAATGGCGGGCACAATTGCCGCATTCCACACCATCGGTCAATGGAATGCAATTCTTCTTCACCCAAACGGCATGGCCTATTTGTGTTGCCGACTTGTCCACACGTGTGATTGGTCTGATGGCACCGGCAGGACAAACCTCGCTGCATCTTGTGCATTCCGGGCGGCAATAGCCCCGTTCATACGACATGGTGGGTTGCATCAGTTTCATCAAGTCGGTTGACGGGCGGAGCACGTTGTTGGGACACTCCGCCACGCAAAGCTGGCAGGCGGTGCAATGCCGTGCCATATTCTCTGCAGAAAGCGAACCGGGAGGTGTTATTGGCGTAGTTCGTTTCGGAGCGATTTTGTCTTCAATGACAGCTAATCCACCATCTACTTTCTTCTTTTCCTGTGCCAATGCAGCCGATGTCGTGGCAACAGCTGCCCCTATAAGGAATGACCGGCGTGCGGCATCGACCGGCTTTGCGGCATCAGTTTTCACGGGCTTGTCTTCTTCCGGCTGATCCATGTTCTTCCACCTCCATTGCAGATGAAGCGCATCGTGCTTACAGGTATCTATACAATCCATGCACGCCACGCAACGGCTATAGTCAATCTTGTGGTTTTTGTAATCGATGCAAGCCGCCTTGCACTTACGTGAGCACAGGCTACAGTTCTTGCATTTTTCCGGATTCAATATCGGGTGGAGCAACGAGAACCGGGATATGAATCCCAATACAGTCCCTACAGGACAAATGGTATTGCAATATGTCCGTCCGCCCCGCCAAGCCAACACTATGAGCACGACGAAGCTGACAGCGGCAATGATGAACGTCGGAAGGCTGCGCAACCACACATCCCTTTCGTAGAAGACATAGCTGTCGGCACGTTCGGCCAAGTAAGCCAGCAGGTTGTTGCCCCAGATATATACCGGCTGAAAAAGGTTCTGCGCGATGCGTCCGTATGAACTGTAAGGAGCGAGCAATGCCACCAAGAAGCCGATGCCCGCTATCAATGCAATCACAAAAAGGGTGAATACCCCATAGCGCAGCCATTTCACTTCGGGCGAATATGAGAAGCGGTATCGCTTTTTCTTGCGTCGCCCGCTAACCCATGAAACCACATCTTGGAAAACGCCCAATGGGCAGATGACGGAGCAATAGATACGTCCGAACACCAAAGTCAGCACGACTAAAAATAGTATCACTCCTATATTCAGGGCAAGTATAGCGGGCAGGAATTGTATCTTTGCCAGCCATCCCAACCATGCATGCAACGTTCCCGTGAAGTCGAGAAACAGCCCCGTGATAAGTACGAACACCACGAGGGCACATGTCAATCTTATTTTTCGTAACATAACAGTCAGTTTTAGACTTTACTATTCTCTATTCATTATTTTTCGTATTCTTAACCCATTCCGAAACTTGTCTGTCCGAATTATTCACGTTGCTACCACGAATGGCAAGCCCTTGTTTGACAACTGCCTTCGGGCAGACTTTTTTAATGTCCTGCACGCTGCTTCCCAGTCCACTGCCTTCATGCGTACAGAATGGTATAATGGTCTTGCCGGAAAAATCATACGATTCCAAGAATGTCATTACAGCCATCGGCATCGTGCCCCACCAGTTTGGGTATCCCAAATAAATCACATCATACTTCTGCATATCTGCCACTTTACCACGTATTGCAGGACGTGCGTTCTCGTTCAGTTCTCGCTTTGCCACTTGGGTAGTTTCGTGATAATCGGCAGGATAAAGTTTGACTGTCTCAATATAAAATGTGTCTCCTCCTGTCAATTTCAGGATTTTGCCTGCCACCATTTCCGTGTTGCCCACTTTAAGATTTACAATCTCGCCGTTGCGGTAGTTGTTGCCACGGCGGGAATAATAGGCAATCAATATATTGCTTCCGGCTTTTGTTTGCGCCATTATATTTTCTCCCATGAATGTCATGATTCCGATGATAATTAAAAGTATCTGTTTCATTGTTCTATGTTATTTTTAATGTGAATGATTGTCATATTGCCGGTTGCCATGCGCCAAGTATCCGCTCCTGTTCCGCGAGGCTCATGTTGAAAAAGCGTTTGCCTTTGTCCAATGCGGCTATCTCCCGCATCTCCTCTCCAGTCAGAGAGAAATCGAATATCTCGATGTTCTCACGGATATGTTGCGGATTCACCGAACGGGGAATGACGATATGGCCTTTTTGTATATGCCAGCGCAAGATAATCTGCACATTGCTCTTTCCATATTTCTCTGACAAACGGCAAAATACTGGCTCATTGGTCAGACGGGGATCACCGTGTCCTATTGGATACCAACTTTCAAGAGTTGTCCCATAAGGGGCAATTCTCCTTTTCAGCTCATCCTGCCCATAGTAAGGATGGCATTCCACTTGCAATACGGCAGGCTTGATTTGTGCAAACTGCATCAGTTCTTCCAATCTTTCCGATTCGAAATTGCTTAGACCTATGCTTCTTACTTTACCTTGTGCCACGGCTTTTTCCATGTCTTTCCAAGCATCGAGGTAATCTCCGAACTGCTGGTGTAAAAGCAAAAGGTCGATATACTCCAATCCAAAACGTCCGAGCATTTTGTCTATGGCTTTAGCCGTCTTGCCCGTACCATATTCGCTTGGCCATAGTTTTGAGGTAATCCACAATTCTTCACGATTCACGTCACATTCGTGTACCGCTTCGCCCACACCACGCTCATTTTGGTAGGCGTGTGCCGTGTCTATATGACGGTAACCGCACGCTATGGCTTCAAGACACGCTGTCTTGGTTGCCGCATCACCTTCAATTTGATATACTCCGAGTCCTAACTGAGGAATCCTGTTTCCATCATTCAGGTTGATATAAGTATGTTTCATATTTTCGTTGATTTTATTTTATATTGTTTTCTTTGCACCAGCTCAGCACGATGTCAGCTATTTGGAGACTGTTCTTGTCCATCATCAGCATGTGCGAGTTGCCATATATGCCCATATCGGGCAGGTGTATGACCGTGGCATTGCCGCCTGCTCGGTTGATGGTTTCAGTCAAACGGCTCCAACCGTTCAGGCTGTTCTGCCACACGTGTCCGGGCATACCGGTTTCATTAGTCAGATTGTCCCCGAAAATGATTAGTAAAGGAATCTCTGCCAGCTGTTTAATTTGTTCATCGGAATAGCCACTGCCCGTTCCACCCGGTTCGAGAAGTACCATACCTCTGATTCCCTCCCGACTGTGCAAAGCCGTCTCAAGCGGGAAAGCCCCGGATTGGGAGTGACTCACCAGTACCACGTCCTTCACTTCAGCAGATAATTCTGACAGGCATCGGTAATTTGCATCGGGCAACGGCAAACGCATGATGTGGGGAATGTTCTGCTTGGAAAACTCTTCCAACCTGCTCACCGGGAACTGTGCCTCTTGCACAGGTTTTCCGTCTTTCGTGCCGAAGCGAAAATTCGTCCATGAATTCTCATCGGTTTTACGGCTGAACGGAGTCTGATTCATAGGTCCTACCGTTCCTACACGCACGCCATTGTAGATCTTCTGGTTGAAGCCAGAGCGTCCTATGCCCACTTGGTCTACCACGTACACAGCGTGTCCCTTGCGCACCAAGTATTCGTCCCATCCCATACGTCCGTCTGGTGTCGTTTCCCAGCACTTTCCACTGAGATGCATACCGTGTATAAGCACGAACGAAGTGTTATCTGTCCGCTCTTGTGGAATAATATACCTGACGTACATTTGGTTCACAGTGACATGTCCCGGCGGACAGATGCCACCCAGTTCAGCTTTAGTCTGACTTTCACGTTCACCTCCTAAATAGAAACTTCCCTGCGCTTTCAATACCAATGGGGCAGGACTTGTGTGGATGGCTGAATAGTGTTGCGCAGACGCACTGGCTAACGCCCCCAAACCAACCAATACAATCATTAATTTCTTCTTCATTCCAATTTACCGTTTAATTATTGTTTGCAAAGTTCATCGTTTTCTATGAATTCATAATAAGAAAATCAACGGCAATACTTTCACAGATTTCTGTTTTCAGACGAAATTCGGGTATTTGTGAAAGAAAATAGGAAAGATGTGAAAGTTCATTGAAGCAAAATCGCTACCTTTGCATAAAACAGCGTGTATGACAGAAACAGCCTTATTCAATGCCACAGATTTTCCACGCAGTACGGCACAAGCAGTGTATCGCGAAGGAGATATTCTCTTGTTCAACACACAGGCAGACCACTGCCTGCCTTCTGAATATACAGGCCGCTACCACGTGCATATACTCTGTCATGCTGGGAAGGCACAGTTTTCCATGATGGAAAAGACATACGTGGTAGAAGCCGATGATTGGGTCATTTGGCAGATTGGCTCGGAAATCTACGATGCGCTCTACTCTTCCGACTTTGATGCCGACTTCCTTTTGGTGGCAAGGAACTTCCTGATAGAGAATAATCCGGAGACCGTTTGGGCAACGAAAGGATACGTGTTCATCAAGGAGAATCCAGTGTTCCGTTTGGATAAAAAAAGGAAAAGATTATTACAGACAGATTTCGATTTGATGCGGCAGAGACTATCAGAAAGCAATATCTTCCGCAGGGAAATTCTGGGACGTACCATGCAAATCTTCCTCTTCGATTTGTGGAATGTATATGAAGATGCCATTAACCGGCAGGAAGACTTGAGCAACGTGTCCGCAGGGCTGTTCCACCGCTTTATGGATCTGGTGCGCCAGTATTCCACCTCAGAAAGGGAAGTGGTATTCTATGCCGACAAGCTGTGTGTCTCACCCAAGTATCTTTCCGAAATCGTGAAAAAAGGTAGCGGCAGACCTGCTTCTTATTGGATAAACGGTTATGCCACGCAGGAGATTGTCGCGCTGCTAAAAAAGCCGGATATGACACTTGCAGAAATATCCGAGCGACTTGGATTTTACAATCCTGCCCATTTCAGCCGGTTTGTTAAGAAGATGCTTGGGGTGTCTCCCTCAGAATACAGAAATGAATTGGATAAGAGACGTAATAAAGGATAAATTGCAAACTATAAAAATGGAAGAGTTTAGGATAGATATGCGCAAGCCCGAAGAGGCAGACCCGGCAGAAGGCATCCGCTGCGCCCAGTTGTGTTTCAAAATCAACCACACGGTGTCCTATAACGAAGGATGTATGATTATGTCGTACTTATCGGCAAGCCCGTACACCTGAAGCGTAACTGTTGGATGGGCGCGTGCGCCCATCTTGCCAGGTGTCACGGTAGGAAAAAATGCCATAATCGGTGCAGGAGCTGTTGTTACTCAAAATGTGAAAGACAATACTGTTGTAGATGATAATCCGATAAAAGTTCTAAAACACCTATATTTTTAAGTATATTAGCGTCATAGACACAAATTTAAGTAGTAATGATTCATTCATTAGGTTCGTTATTATTTTCTTTTTAGCTTGATCCCTTTCGGATGGTTTTCATTTTCGCATACAAGTCCGATGCCCGATGATGATATGTTCGGTGATGGAGTTGCCCGACGGACTGCGTATCCGCATAACATCTTCGGTCTATCTCAAAACTATCCCTGTCGTTGCTCCCATTCCGTCCGCATCTCCCTCGAAAGCTCCACAATCACCTGGCTCAACTTCACAAGATCGATGGTATGTTTCTCCAGCTTGTAGAGCAACGCCATCGCCTTCTTCTCCGAAAAATGGCAACGCAATTCTTTCACGACTTGGTTGTAGTTCGTGCCGATGGCACGGAACTGTGCGTGGAAGTCCGACAGCTTGGTGTGGTATTCCAGCATCGCCTTGTCCACTTTCATCACCTTGAACTTCTGCCCGAAGAAGTGCGCCTTGAGAAAGACGGCTTTCGCGTACACCTGTGATTCCTCGTACATCGTGAGGAACCTGTTCCATTCCACATCATCGAAGCGCACCATCACGCAGTGCGTCTTCGGGTTCAACTTGGGATTTCGTCCACGCATCTTCGGCTGCGCTCGGCATAGCTCAAACGAGTTTGGCTCTGCACTCGCTTGCACGAACATTCTCCCGTACTTGCTATTCTTTTTCATGCTGCTTATTCTTTTGGTTTAATGGTTCATCCATTGGCTAATCTATGATTAAAAAATTCCGAAATTATCCGACTGCGGAGGATAATTCTGCCCACGGCGGTGCAGGGATTTTCAGTTACCGGAATCAACCGGAGTAACTGAAAATATATCTTGCTGTGTCTTTGAGGACACAAAAATCCTCCGCTTGTCGGATTGGTTTGTGAGTGCAATAACTCGTTTGGAATGTCGGTCAAACCGATGGAGTGCATCCACCGGCTTGACCGGTTCCACCGCAATCCGCTCAGAGCTTGCGCCACTGCTCGATGTCCTCCCGATAGGTTTCAAGGTGCAGGCGTACAAGATTCTCTACCATCCCCGATGCGCTCATGCCCCTGCCGCCGAAGTAGCGGGCTATCCTGTCCAAGCTGTCACGCACCTCACCGCTGACGAAAACGGGCTTGCGGTCGGTAATCTTGGGAACTTGCAGATAAGTGGTTCGGTACTCGTCCAGCGACAGCCTGCGTTGCTTGCTGCTAATGCGCTTCTGCGGCACTGCCGCTTCCTCTGTTGCCTCATTTGACGGATCCGCCATAGCGGTTTCCGCCTTTTCTGTGACGCACTTGCCGGGTTGCTCCAGCTCCGCCGGATTCAGACCGATGTTCTTGTAAAAGTTGTCCATTGACTTCTCACTGCGGTACTCCCGGCGGCTCATTCTTTCCACGATTTCCTGAGCTTGCTGCTCACTGATGATTGGCTCTTTTCTTGTTGTCATAAAAATAGATTGATTAAGTTATTACTGTGGTCTTGGTCAGTACCTCGACCGATTATCGCCAGCGAAATAAGGCGTTTTAATGCAGTCAGTCAAGCGTTTGGATTCTGTCAGACAATTTTGTGAGGTTTTGCTTTATGGTGATGGAAACGGTGGCGCAGACTTCACCGATTTTCCGGATTGTTTGAATCAGACGGAATATGATGCGAAATAGAAATAAGGGCTTATTTCCAACCCTGCGAACGGTTTGTTTCGCCTTGCAAAGAATACGGCAATGGTAGTCCTTTCTTATCTATCCATTATAGTATGGATACGGCAATCAGTGGGGTGAGTGTATATTATGGCTATACAACCATTATTATCGGAGACAACCGCTACATTGTTGTGCCACAAGCTGCCAGTTCTGGAAAATCCATTGTTTTGTAAAGGTTTACCCTTTTCTTTGCAACGAATAGAAGCAATAACAACAAAAGTGAAGTATATGGAAATAGTATCAATCGAAAGAAAGACCTTTGAGGCGATGGTCACCAAGTTCGACCATTTTGTCCGTCGCATGGAAGCTGTCTGCCAGCGGCACGGAGAGAAGAAAATGGCAGAATGGATGGATAATCAGGACGTTTGCCGGATGCTGAACATCAGTCCCCGCACGTTACAGACTCTGCGGGACAACGGCACGCTTGCCTACTCGCAGATAAACCACAAGACGTACTACCGTCCCGAAGACGTGCAGCGTATCATCTCTGTTGTGGAGGACAGGCGAAAAGAAGCAAAGTTCAAGGGAAGAACGATATAAACTTGATGAAATGAACGAAGTAAACTAACAATACCCACTAAATCCAAAGTAACATGAATGAACTGATTAACAAGGACAGCGAGTGGATAATCCACTTCATGGGCAGCCTTGACCGTCTGCTGGACGGCTTCGAGCATCTGACCGCCAACTATCGCCCGACACTGGGCGGCGAACGTTTCTTCACAGACAAGGAAGTATCGGCACAGTTGAAAGTGAGCCGCCGGACACTTCAGGACTACCGTAATGAGGGACGGATAGCCTATATCCAGTTGGGTGGCAAAATACTCTATCGTGAATCCGATATAGAGAAGATGCTAAATGACGGTTACCGCTCCGCTTATCGGCTGACAGGCACGTGATTTTCTTGAAGGAGCGCAGTTTGCCGTCTGCCCTGTGATTGCGCCAGCAATGGACTTCCGGCAAAAGAAAAAGGAACGGTTTACGGATGAAGCATCAAGATTCCGCTTCGTCTGTTAGCCGTTCCTTTTTTCCTGTCTTCTGATTTTTCCTTCAGTCGCTTGTTTCCGTTACCGGATGCCCTTCAAGCGTATGGCAGGCAGGGGCAAGGTTTTCGGGCTGAATACGCTCCACAGGAGGAAGATTATGCCCGAAACGGCTTTGCCGCCCGACCTTGCCGCTGCCATCAGAGCCATGCGCTACCTTTGCATCCGAGCATCGGAAACGAGTGTCTGGAAGGATGAACTCAATTACACCATCGGGGGGCTCTTCTATCTATATGCAGACAATAATATCAAAATCTTAAACTTTGAAATTTATATTGTGTAAATTGCAAAAGTCAGACCCCGACATGATGTAATTTGCTTGTTTTTGAAACAATAAGGACTGAATAGTCTAACAATAGAAACTTAATCCGAAATAATTTACTAACTTTGTATTATGTTAACGGCATTGCAAATACAAGAGCTGGTGAAAGACAGTGAAGACTACAACGTAGACATCAAACATAGTGTACCTTCTAAGGAAATTTTCAGTGAAGTTGCAGGCTTCACTAATGATGCCGGTGACCATGTTTTGATTGGCACTGATAATGAGAATCAAATTAAAGACAAATAAGTATTAATTGTGTACCTATACATAGGGTATAATTTTAACATCGCATTTAGCTATGACAAAGACTATATTCTCTCCTGTTCAACAGAAGATGTTGTTCAATCAGATTAAGGAATCTGATTTCTTTAATTCCTTGATAAATGATGGCAATTTCTTTGATTTTCTGTCAAACATCTGGGATATAGATACATTACCATCATCGGATCCGCGCTTTAATAATCTGAGAGGTGACATTCAACAACACATGTTTAATAATGATGATTGGGATTATGATTATTTATTCTCTGAAGCTCTTCAACTGTTTAAAAAGGAGGATTTATTTAATAAGTTTATTACTGAAACCGTAAATCCGATTTATCACAATCATGATTCTCAACTTATTCTCGTTGCCACCATTAACGAGTATTTGCTTCCAAAAAAATACATTCTAAAGCCTTATGAGGTTGATGAGAATGGAGATCTTTTGTATAAAATTGAACCACACACGTCAATTATTGATGATAGCGCAGTTGTGGAAAATAATATTCCGTTTTTATTGGAACGGCGCCCACGAGGGTATGCTCATAAAATTTCTTCACACTGTCAACCCAATAAATTTCCATCATTTACTATGGTTGTAGATCATTGGGATGATTACGGAGTAGAATCCCGATTTGAATTGTTTTATTATGAATCTAAAGAGAGCTATACGCACATTGGTCCACTAAAGATAATTAATGTCAAGCAGGAATATACAGATTCAGAACATCAAAAATATCGTGTACGTGACCTTATGGAAGATCTTTTCTATTCATTAGGCGAAAACGAATTTTGCTCAATTGGACAAACACAAGAATATTATGATACTCTTAAACAAAAATTCCCCAATAAGTATCTCTCTATATTATGGGCTTTAAAAGATTGTGCAATTTTTTCATTTATAGAAGACAATTTTGAAAAACATCCGTTTTTTCATAGTCTCATAAGAGAAAATAGTGTAGAACGCATTCTAAGAAAAGAAAAATATCTAATTGATAATCGAAAGATATCAAGTTGTTATAGATTCTCTTATGAGTTTTCTCCCAAATATGCTGAGGAACCAATTCATATAGAGTTCTCTTTTGATATTAACAGTGCTTTTCAACAGAGAGTTTTTGCCATAATTGGAGAAAATGGAGTTGGTAAGACGCAACTAATCACAGCCTTACCGCTAGATCTTGCAAAGAGAAGAGAGAATCTATTTGCACCACAAGTGCCCTTATACAGTAAAGTAATAGCCGTTTCAACAAGTCTATATGATAGCTTTGATGTGCCAAAGAATAGTGTGGGCTTCAATTATGTATATTGTGGGTTAGCTTGTGGGAAAAAAGACAATAAAACGATTTTAGCACCAAAGGAATTAAAACTGAAACTATTACAAACTACAAAAACAATTAATGGCAGAGAACGAGCTGAGTCTCTTAAAAATATACTATCTCCCTTATATTCAGCAGATATAATATCTGCTCTATTTACAATTCAAGAAGAAAAAATAAAAGTAAATCAAGCCCGTTTAGTCGAAATTGTAGACTATATGAGTTCTGGAGAGTCTTCGCTATTATTTATATTCTGTAATATTGTTGCCAATATCAGGTATGATTCATTAATTTTGTTTGATGAGCCAGAAACACACTTGCATCCAAATGCGATAACATCATTGATGTCATCAATATATCAATTACTTGATGAATATCAATCGTATGCAATTATTGTTACACATTCCCCTCTTATTATTCGAGAAATGAGATCAACCGGAGTGAGAATTATGGATAGGATAAATAATCTACCAGTAATTCGCTCCATCAATATGGAATCATTAGGTGCAAATGTGTCAGCATTAGTCGAAGAAATTTTTGAAAACAAAGATATTCCTAAATATTATAAAATAAAAATTGATGAGTTAATATCGTTGGGGTTATCATATGGCGATTTAATTTCGGCCTTACAATCACGCGATATTGAATTGGGCATTGGCCTTAAGATGTATATTCAACAACGTTACAAGTCACATGTATGAGAAAAATCAAGAGTTATACCGGGGATACATTCAATTTTCATAAAAAAGTATTGAATGCAAAAAAGAAAGGTAAAACTAAGACTATTGTTTCAGATATCGAGGAAATTATAAAGAATCAATTTGAAAGTTATGACACCTGCTTTAAAGAAGACACGCTTCAAAATTTAGAGGCGGCTCCCGTCACGGACGAACAGAAAGAAGCTTTACTAGAAATGTATTCATTTCAGATGAAGCCATTTCAGGAATTGCTTGCAGATCTTACTACCGATGAACATAATCGAGTTTCAAAGTTATGTCCAAATTGTACAATTAATAATGTTCAATCTTTAGACCATTGTATCCCCAAAACAGAGTTTCCTGAATTTTCTGACAATCCCAAAAATTTGATGCAATGTTGCATGACTTGTAATGGAAAGAAATCAAAAATCTGGAGGACAGAAACAGATAGAATATTTTTGAACTTGTTTATAGATGAAGTACCGAATCATCAATATCTTTTTGTGCGGGGAGAACTTATTGAAGGCGCTCCTGTATTTTCATTTAGATTAGAACAGCCAACAGAAATAGACGACTTATTTTATGCGAAAATTGTAAGTCATTATACAGGACTTGATTTACTTAATAGATTCGCAGAGAATTCTCCCGATGTTATTGACGAGCTTATATTTATAATCAAGTCATCAATTGAGAACTCTATTCCCACAGATAAGATAAAGAAAAGCATTCTTAGCGCGGCATCAAAACTGCAAGAGAAATTCGGTACAAATTATTGGAAAGCTCTTCTCTATATTGAATGCGTCTCTAATAAAGATATATTTGACTCTATAATCTCAAATGCTGTATAATCCGCCCAAAGTGAGCAAAAGACCATAATTTGACGGTTTATAAGTATATTTTGGAACTATCGACCAAACCTTCTAGCGGACATTACACGGAAAAAGACGAAAGCAAAACGGAATATAACACACTATAAATAACTTAGCCAACTCTACCCCCTTCGCATTATTTTTGTCAGGCAGAGCGTAGTACGAGCTGCTATACGGATGCATCCCGAGATACTTGTACAACCTTGAAGTACATTAGGCTGATAAAATTTAGCGGTGGTGAGGTCAAAGTCTGACTTGGTACGTAAAAGAAGATAGCCTCGGGCAGGTTCCCGCAATATGTTATAAATCAAATTCAGCGCAAATCTTTTCAGTAATCTTTTAGTTTTAGAAATTATTGTGGTGTATTTTGCGACCATAGTAAAATTTCTGTTATGGCGGGTCTGCAATTATTTTACGGTACACATACCTAATAGTCCAAAAGCAAGTTGAGTGAAATGTTCCAATTATATCCTATCTTGAGTCGGACATAGAGAAGATGCTGCTTGACAGCTACCACTCCGACTACCGACAGACAGCTACCTGATTTTCTTAAAGGAGCGTAGTTTGCCGTCTGTCTAATAATTGCGACAGCAATGGACATGACAGCAAAAAGAAAAAGGAACGGCTTACGGATGAAGCATCAAAATTCCGCTTCGTCTGTAAGCCGTTCATTTATATCTTCTAATTTTCCGTCAGTCGCTTGTTTCCGTTGCCGGATGCCTTTCGAGCGTATGGCCGGCAGAGGCAAGGTTTTCGGGCTGAATACGCTCCGCAGGAGGAAGATTCTGCCCGAAACGGCTTTGTCGCCTGACCTTGCCACTGCATCAGAGCCATGCGCTACCTTTGCATCCGAGCATCGGGAACAAGTGACTGATGAGGATGAACCTCAACTATACCATAGGTTGCTTCCTCTGTCACAGGATACAAACAATGTTATTGAGTTCTCTTTCTTGGTGGCGTAGATTTCATTTATCACAAACCGTCTGAACAAGATACTTTCTCTACTGCATATCCTGAATGCAATGGCTATAACCATTTCAAGATTATAAACATCGTAACTGATACCATCTGGTTGCTTGATATATTTCATCGTATCACATTCGTTTAACTCCTTATTCCTATATATAGCATGAATCGCTTTACGGATGTCACAAGAGAATACTCCAAACAGGTCAGCGATTTCGAATTGCGTCATCCATACGGGTGCGGTCGGAATAGCGACTATATCCACTTCACTGATTGTGATTATACCTCTATCCATAATATATTGTATTGACATTGTTTAGTTACTTTTGTTTGTCTTTTCGCCAGTAGATTGTTTCTTCCGGCGTTCCATCAGTTTGTCCATATCCTTTGAGATTTTGTCATCGGTTATACGTGCATATCCCTGTGTCGTCCGAATATTGGAGTGCCCCATCATCTTGGCGATACTCTCTATCGGTATATCCGCTGAAATAAGGAAAGTTCCGAAACTATGTCGGCTCTGGTGGTAGGACAAGTTATCCTCTTTGCCTATGATTACACCTAACTCATGAATTTCAAACCACAAGGCGTCACGGTTAGGAAGCGGAAATACGGGCTGTTCGTCATCGGCCGTGTTGTACAGCGACAATATCTGTTCCGCTATGGGATGCAGGGGTATGAACGCTTCCACCTTTGTCTTCTTGCGGTTGATACGGATATACCGTCTGCCCTCCGCATTCATCCCGATGTGGTGGGGATGCAACAATTGTATATCCACATACGCCAATCCCGTCAGGCAGGAGAATATGAAAGCCCGTCTCGCCAACTCCAGCCTGTTGTCATACATCGGGGTGGAAAGTATCTTCTTGAACTCATCGCGGCTGATGTATCTGTGCTTTGCCTCCGGTTTGGTTTCATATTCCAACTCCTCGCAGGGATTCACTCGGATTATCTCCTTATCGACTGCCAGATACAACAGGCGGTTCAACCATCGCAGACAATGGTTGGTCTGAGATGCCCCGAAGTTCTTGCATCTTTTCAGATATGCCTTATAAGATTTGCCGAAGTCCTCTGTAACTTCTTCAAAATAGATGTCCTTTTTACCCGATGACACAATATAGTCTGTCAGGTACTTCTGGTAATACATTGAACTTCGATAGGAGGAGGTTGAATCTATTTCCTCGGAGTGTTTCTTTAACCGCTCCCGTTCCCATTCTCCCATTTGCAGGAGGGTAGTCGGATGAATGTTGTTTTGGATGATGTGGCTCTTCAACATCTCTGCACTGACTACACCTTGCGATTTCAGTATTTCCTCGTATGCTTCTGAAATGATCCGGAGATATTCCTGCAAGCGGTTGTTTTCCCTTGTGGACTTTATCTCGTTCTTCTTGCCATTCCAATCTTCGGGACGGCAATAGATACTTGTGCTTATGACCGTCTGTTTCCCGTCAATGGTTATGCGGCAGAGAACGGCGGTCGTACCGTCAGCCTTTACCTTGCTGCGGTTGATATAGGGTAACAGTGAAAATGTACTTCGCATATCGTTTGCTGTATTAAAGGGTAAGTTTGAAATCCTCGGTAGCTTTGATGAACCTGTCCATGTCCTCAAAGAGTTTTTTCGGACTGACACGGGCGTACACCTGAGTGGTGGAAATATCGGAATGCCCCAACATCCTACTGATGGTCTCAATCGGCACACCAGCTTCAAGCGTAATCAGCGAGGCGAAACTATGGCGCGCCTGATGGTAGCACAGGTCATCCTTGATGCCTGCCAGTGCCGCCAACGCTTTCATGTGCCTTCTAAGATTGGGCCAGCGAAGTAAAGGAAACAAGTTTTCTCTGTCCTCACTGCTATACTTATTGATAAGCGCAATTGCTTCGGGCAATAGTTTTACACTAGCACGGAGTTCGTTTTTCTTTCTGCGGTATTTCAACCATAATGCCCCGTCCCCGTCTGTCTGCAAATTAGCATGGGTAATCGAAACGACATCCGCATAAGATACACCTGTGTAACATCCGAAGAGAAACATATCCCTTGCCAGCATATGGGATTTGCGGTATGCAGGTATTTCCACGTCACGGATTTTCTCGAACGATTCACGGCTCAATGCCCGTGGAGTCGTTTCCGTTTTCTTCGGCAGGGTGAAATGTTGGAAGTGGATTTTATCGGCATATCCCTCTTTATAAGCTAGACGGCAAATCTTCTTAAGTATGGCAAGATAATGTCTGGCAGTATCGATTGCCTGTCCTTTATCTTCCGTGACAAATGTCTGATAGTCGTGGATGAACTGTTCCGTCAGTTGCCCGAAAGCCAAATCCTTGACCTTGTACTGATGCTTGATGAACTCTCCGAGTGCCAGCCGCATATAGTGATAGCCGGGATAAGTACTTTTGGCACGATCAATACCGATACGTGCCTTGATGTCATCACAGACAACATCGGTCATTTTCATGAGGGTCATCTGCGTTTCCATGCTGCCTTGAAAAAGGTCTTTCACATCGGTGGCATCGAAATCAATTTTGCGTTCCACAAGATTGTCGAATGCAATGTTTACCGCCAGTAGCAACTTGTCAATCTTGGCATTAGTCTCCACCGCCTCGCGGCTTTTTCCGTTCAAACGGCTCTCACGGGAATTCCACAATTCGGGAGTACAGGACAGCTTACAGCCGAACTGCACCATCGTGCGGTTCACCGTAATCCTTCCCATTATCGGGGCTTTGCCCGACTTGTCCAGTCCGCTCTTTTTGAGGTAGAGCAGCACCTTGAATTTTTCTACTTTCATACGCTTATATCTTTAGTGCAAAATTACTTGCCATATAAGCGTTCCTTGATATGCAAAACATTGTGTATGAGCGCAAACAAAACGGTGAGGACTTCATTTTACTTCATTCCGTTACCATTGTCCATTTCGGTAACAGGGCGGCTAACGTTTTGGTAACTGAACAACCTCAATATTCCGTCCCATTTTGCATTTTCCTCACTTGGCAGAATACGGAAATCTTGCTCATTTCAAACGGTTTACGTTTTTACTTCACTTGCCTGCTTTCCCTTGCATAGCCTATCACTTTCCATTGTGGGCGACATAGCTACGCTTCGCTGTTGCTGGAAAATGGCGTTGACATATACACAATCAAGTCTTTGATGGGACATACAAACGTCAAAACTACGCAGATTTATACGCATCTTGTAAACGAACAAAAGGAGAAAGCCGCCAATACACTGTATATAGAAAATTTGGATTTATAGGTTGTGGTGGTTATATCCACCATTGAGCATCAACGACTTATGTAATACCAATCATATACTTACCACCATTTGCCCCTCATGAAGCATCGGCTTTTTGAGGGGTGTTTTGTAGCATTGAGACTTTCGGTGAGGAATGTGTTAGTCCCAATAATAGTTTATTTCCCTTTTATTATGTTTTCCAATAAATTCTCGTATTAATGAAACTTAAATCTGTCAGTGGTAAATGAGCGGTTGATTGGTGGCTTTCAAGCACCTATTTAGCACTCATAAACATCCCTATACTTTTGCGGCATCAACTTTAATACGAAGAAAATGGCTTATAAAGTAAATTCGTTGGAGGAAATGCCAAATGCGTTGTCCTACCTGATTGAGTCCGTAGAATCACTACAATCCAAAGTAAATGCCTTGCAACATAAGCAGGCAAGTGATTCACCCAAGTGGATGGATATAGATGAACTATGCGCTTATCTGCCATCGCATCCAGCCAAGCAAACGGTTTATGGATGGGTATCAACTAAACAGATTCCCGTACATAAAATAAATAAGGCATTGGCTTTCTTGCAATCGGAAATAGATGACTGGTTGAAGAACAAATCGCATAAGACACAGAATGACTTGATGGAGGAAGCCAGACGATTTGTCGAATCCAAAAAGATTATCAGATGATGGGAACGACTGATTATTGTTTTTCATTCTTTCGCAAGCCTATCCAGAACATCGAACCGATAAGAGCTGTAGGTATTGTGGATGTGTACCGCTATATCACCGGGCATTATGCACAACCACAAACCGAAGCTCTACGTCTGATGTTAACTTCTCCTGAAGCCAAAAGGTACAAAACCACCCATTTTGACTATTGTACTTTTTCTGGATTATTCGGTAAGCGGAATGAGAAGGAACTGATAATGCACTCCAGATTGATGTGTCTGGACTTTGATCATGTGGAAGATATTATGGAACTAAAGCAAAAGTTACTCAACCATGAATATTTCGATACGGAACTGTTGTTTGTCAGTCCATCCGGTAATGGATTAAAATGGATCATACCTGTAGACTTGAAAGGCTGGGAACATTTCCGGTACTTTAAGGCTGTTGCCAACTGCATCAAAGCAACAGGCTTGCCGTTAGTAGATATGTCCGGAAGTGACGTTGCTCGTTCATGTTTTTTGCCACATGATCCACAAGCATATATTAACCCTAAATATAAAGATGATGTCGAAGAAAATATTTTTCGCCCAAGATTGGGAGAATGTCCCTTCTGAAATAAAGCAAACAGATATACCAAGTATCACTTCATTATATAATAAGGTAGAGGAAGATGTGGAACATGTTGTCTGGGAAATAGAGCAGCGTGCCATTGATATAGCACCCAATTATAAAGATTGGGTAGAATTGGGTTTTGCGCTTGTGGATGGATTGGGAGAAAACGGACGGGAGTATTATCACCGCATTAGTAGGTTTTATCTTCACTATCAAAGGGAAGAGACAGACAAACAATACACGCATTGTCTGCAATCCAAAGGACAAGGTATTACCATTCGTTCTTTCTTCCATCTGGCAAACCAAGCCGGAATCTCGCTGGCTCCATTCAGCAAAGAACATTTATCCATTTTTCCAAATATCCAAAATGGAAAAACGGGTAAATGGATAAAGTCAGAGGAAGAACTTCCAGCATTTCCTGAGTGTGTATTTGCGCATCTTCCCCCTTTCCTAAATGAGGTTGTTAACAATTCTATATCGCTGGATGACCGTGATACGATATTGATTGGAGCTATTGTGTGTTTGTCTGTCTGCTTTCACAATGTTTGCGGAGTTTACGATGAACGAATCGTTTATCCGAATCTTTATCTGTTTGTTGTTGCAGATGCCGGTATGGGGAAAGGTGCGTTGACTTTGTGCCGGGAACTTGTAGCCCCTATCAATCGTAATTTGCATGAACTTTCCAAACGATTGGAGCAGGAGTATAAGGAAGCAATAAACGCTTACATCAAAGGCAAGAAAGATGGTGGAATGACCATGCCAGCTGAACCGCCCATGCGAATGCTTGTCATTCCTGCCAATAGTAGTGCAAGTTCTTTCTTGAAGATATTGGGAGATAATGACGGTATCGGACTACTATTTGAATCGGAAGGTGACACATTAAGCCAGACTTTGAAGTCGGACTATGGTAATTATTCTGATGTATTGCGAAAAGCATTCCACCATGAGTTAGTCAGTTTAAGCCGCCGCAAGGACAGGGAATATTGCGAAGTCAGCAATCCAAGAGTGTCAGTCGCTTTGGCAGGAACTCCCGAACAAGTAAGAAAATTGATACCTGATGCAGAAAACGGTCTGATGAGCCGTTTTTGTTTCTATATCATTCGCTTCAAGAGAGGTATAAGAAACGTGTTTGCCACAAATGATATTTCCCAATCCAAGAATGCCATGTTCAAACTATTGGGGGATAAATTCTGCCATTTACATGAAGAATTTGTTAGGCAAGGTAATTATTCCTTTTCTCTTCCCTCTGATTTGCAGGAACATTTTATAGAATATCTCAGTCGGGTGAATGATGAATGTTGTGACGAAGTAGATAACAAAATGCAGGGTGTAGTCCGTCGGATGGGGCTGATTGCCTATCGTATAATGATGGTGTTGACTGCTGTCCGGCATTTGGAGAATATGCCTCACGAATCATATTCCTCTGACGAGACTATACAATTAATTTGCCATAAATATGACTATTCCATAGCCATGAGTATCTGTGAAACCTTGCTTTGCCATGCAGTGTTCATCTATCGAAACTTGTCAGGAAATCAGCCCAAACGTTTACAATCCCTTTCACAAGAAACGGGCATTTACGCACGAAGGAATACCCTTTATAATATGTTGCCCGAAACATTTACCAAAAAAGATTATGATGCAACTGTTTTAGCTTTAGGTGAGAATGGAAGTACGGCAAACAAATGGATAGAAGCCTTTATCAAAGATGGCAAACTAAGCCGAATAGAACAAGGTAAATATAGGAAGATTTTTTGAGTGGCAAGTTTGTGTTTTAGTGTCACTAAAACCTAGGCGGCAAGCGGATAGAACTGCCACTCTCAAAAAATCAATTTATGCACATCAAAGTTTAGATAAGTATGAAGAAAAAGAAACTTGGTGGTCGCCCAAAGTTAGCGAATTACCAGAAACGCACGAAATGTTTCCGGGTAATGTTTACCGAGAACGACTATATCTATATCCAATCCAAAGCCCAACAGGCTGGACTGTCTGTCAATGAATTTTGCCATCAGGCTGCAATGGGCTGTGAAGTTGGTCAGCGTATCAGTCCGGAAATGGTATCGGCAATCCGTGACCTTTCCGGTATAGCCAATAATGTCAACCAGATTGCCCATCAGATGCACATCTATGGTTTGGAAGCAGTGAAACAACAATGTTTTTCTATTATATCAGAAGTCAGTAGAATTATCACCCAAGTAAAGAATAACAATCATGATAGCGAAGATTAAAACAAGAGCCGATTTTGGAGGGATAGTAAATTACGCCAATGATCAAAAGAACAAGAAAAAGAGTGCCATACTTTTAGCATACGAAGGTGTCTGTGCCATCAGCAATAAGACCATAGCCGATTCTTTTCAGATACAAGCTTCTATGCGTCCGAAAGTAAAAAGTTCGGTGAAACACGTATCACTTGCTTTCTCTCCGCAAGATACCATCCGTTTTTCCGATGATGAAAAAGGAGATACACTTATGGTGGAGATTGCCAAGAAATGGATGGAGCAGATGGGGATTAGCAATACCCAATATATCATAGCCAGGCATCATGATACGGAACATCCACATTGCCATATAGTGTTCAATCGGATAGATAATGACGGTAATCTCATTTCTGATAGCAACGAACGGATACGAAATGCAAAAGTCTGTCGAGCTTTAACCAAAGAATATAAACTTTACTTTGCCCCTAAAAACAGCAAAGCCAGAAATAAGAGCCGTTTACGTCCTCATCAATTACGGAAGTATAATCTACGTTCTGCAGCTCTTGATGCACTGGCTGTATCTCGCTCATGGAATGATTTTCTTGGCATTCTCAAAGGTCAGGGCATAGATATGCGTTTTAATCATGCTGAGAACTCTGATAAAATTCGTGGTATATCCTTTTGTATGGATGAATTTAGCATTGCAGGTTCTAAACTTGACTGTGATTTGAGTTTTAACAGCCTTTGCGTTACGTTGGGCAATGTAACTACAGAATTGATTATTCAACCCCATCAGGCCATAACTTCCAGTGGAGGTGGAGGAACAAGCAATGAACAAGGATGGCGAGACGATAAAAACAAGGATAGCCAAAGAAACGAACCTTTCTATAAACCCTCAAAACGTAGAAGATAATGAAAGAAGATGTAGTAGCTGCGAATCTTGCAAATTTGCGTCAAAGTATCAGTGAGCTAAAAGAATGTATTGAAAAACAGAATGCCACTGTTTCTAAATCGGAACAATCTGTAAAAGTGGACTTTGACGAAAAGACCATTTATAATGGAGTCGCTAAAGGTTTCTGCACTTGTTGGAATGAAGCCTTGTCTGTGGTAAAGAAACATATTTGGAAACAACAGCCGAACACTTTACCATTTTCACTATGGTTCCCGAAACTCATTGAATTATTCAAGCAGAAGTCCAAACTTCTTGAATATCTTTATCGGCACGTTTGCGATTACAATCTCAATCGTATGACTATTGAAGCAAATACGGATTGCATATTAAAACGGCAGGATGAGATATTTGCAAAAATCAATGAATTGAAAAATCCAGTAACCATTATTCCACCCAATATTAATGGGATGTTTATACGTGGGCATCATATAAAACTCCAGTATGTTGTGGTCTTTATTGTCGCTATTGTTACATGGGCTATTACTGCTTCTGTTAGCAGTATGAAGTATAAGGAAGAAAGCTTTGCGTATTATTCGATGTATCGGGCTGTAAAGGAACAATCTGAACTTATATTAAAAAAATGGAGAAACTCAAAATAAAGAAATAGAATTTGTTGTATATAAAAAATACTGCTTATTAAGGATTTATTCTTTTATATTCTTATAGAATATGGCTAAAAGGATTTTTCTTGTTATTATGGGATATTCTATAAAGTATAAATAATAAAAAATAAAATTATGATTTACGGATACATTAGAGTAAGCAGCGATAAGCAGACAGTAGAGAATCAGCGTTTTGAAATTAATAATTTCTGTGAACGTTATAAACTTGTAATTGATGGTTGGATTGAGGAAACCATTAGTGGTATGAAATCATACAATAAACGTGAATTGGGTAGGCTTTTACTACAGATTCAGAAAGATGATCTCATTATCTGTGCAGAATTATCACGATTGGGAAGAAATCTATTCATGATTATGGAGATATTAAATATTTGTATGACCAAAGAATGTCGTGTGTGGACTATAAAAGACAACTATCGTCTTGGTGATGATATCCAAAGTAAGGTTCTTGCCTTTGCTTTTGGACTATCTGCTGAGATTGAACGTAATCTTATTAGCCAGCGCACGAAGGAGGCTTTGGCAAGAAAAAAAGCTGAAGGTGTGACATTGGGACGACCAAAGGGAAGAAAAAGTTCTGTAGAAAAATATAAACTTCATGGAAAAGAAAATCTTATTCATGAACTTTTAAAGGCAAAAGTTTCTAAGCGTAAAATTTCTAAATTATGTAAAGTTGATAGAAATACGCTTGACCGTTTTATAAAACAGTTTTTGACGGAATGAAACAGAGCGTTTTCGTGCAGCAACAAGGCGTGGAGTGCGACTTTACAGGCTCTACCCCGTGGGTGATATTGTCTCCCATTGAACAGAGTATCAAACAGAAGATTGAAGCGGTTGGAACTCCACTTAAAGATTGGGATATAAATATCTATCGAGGTGTGCTTACTGGTTATAATGATGCTTTTATCATTGATACGGAAAAACGTGAAGCGATATTGGCGAATTGCCAGACGGAAGAAGAACGCAAAAGAACGGCTGAACTTATACGACCGATTTTGCGTGGCAGAGATATTAGGAGATACGGGTATAAATGGGCTGAATTATGGATTATCAACATTCATAATGGTATAAAAGGTAAATTACCTCGCATCAAAATCGAAGATTATCCTGCCATAAAAGCTCATTTAGATTTATATTGGGATAAAATATCGAAAAGAACAGACAAAGGAGATACGCCATATAACCTTCGTAACTGTGCTTATATGGAGGATTTTATGCGGCCAAAAATAATATGGAAGCGTATAGGGTCAATACTTCGCTTCTCGTATGACACTACGGGTAATTTTGGTCTTGATAGTACCTGCTTTGCCACAGGGCAACACATGGCTTATTTGTGCTGCATATTAAATTCTCTTATGGGGCATTATATGTTCAAAGATTCTCCCAAGACTGGTACTGGAGACTTGCTTGTAAGCGTACAAGCCATTGAACCTATTTTGATACCGATGAATAAAGATATGGAATGCTTGTTTGAAAATTTACTGGAAGAGGTCTTGGAACATCGCTCGGAAGAAACAGAAAAGGAAATAAACCGTTTAGCTTTCAAACTATACGATTTATCTCCTGCTGAAATCAACTACATCACTGATTTTGTTACTCAATCTCAACAAAGCCAATAACTTGTCGTTCTTTCTCTGATAGATTATATAAGTCGAAAATCATGGAATCTATTGCCATGGCTTTCGACTTGCTATATACATTCTGAATATCATTAACAGCAGACCTGAATCGTGCATTCATTTCGTCTGTCACCTGCATTACCGGAATTTTGTCAAAAAAAATTTTGCTCATTTCACGAGTTCCACCTTGTAGTTCTGGAAATGAATCACGGAAGCAGAACTTGAACAAAGAAGAATTGAAGAATGCTGTAAGATATGCTATAGCTTGACCTGTTATAATGAAACACTTTTGATTTGTACAATAAGCATTGTCATCATATACGAACGGCATATATTTTGTCATGTTGGGATAGACAATTTTTGGCTTATTAAAATCCTCCCAATAGCTGATGCTGTCTTGTGTTTCAAACCACTTATTGTGAGTCTTCTTGCGAGCCTTGATTTTTTCGCCGTTGATAGAATAGGTCTTGCCTGTCTGCTCCAGTCTTTCTTTGCCAAATGAAAGAAGATGTCGCTTTACGGCAGGGTACAGCTCTATGTCGTAGTGACGTGATGGAAATGTGGCTATGAGGTACTTGTCAGCCCACTCATATTCATACCTCCTAATATCTCTGCCACGCAAAATCGGTCGTATAAGTTCAGCCGTTCTTTTGCGTTCTTCTTCCGTCTGGCAATTCGCCAATATCGCTTCACGTTTTTCCGTATCAATGATAAAAGCATCATTATAACCTGTCTTTATTCCATAGTTGATTTGAATATCCCAATCCTTCAAAGGTGTTCCTACGGCTTCTATCTTCCGCTTGATGCTTTGCTCGATAGGAGATAGGATAACCCATGAATCGGAAGAAGAAAAATCACACACCGCTCCGCTATGCTGCACGAAAACGCTCAAATTCTTAACGCCATCTTTATTTTGTTTATTGGTGACAGCGCATAAAGTTTTATGCTCGTTATCTTCTTTAGAAAAGAGTAAGATGTTTGTATCAACTGTAGCACTCTCAAATATTTTCACGCCTGCGAAGTCTATAAGCAATTGGGGATTTGTATTCTTAGCAAAGAATCCACGTGTTTTTTCTCCGTATCCGGCACGCATCCATTTGTTGGACGTGATATAACAAAGATGACCTTTGGGTTTCAGTAATTGCCATCCACGTTCGTAGAAAAGGCAATATATGTCTCCCGTTTTTGCGAATGTTTTATAGTCACATGGTTCATAGAGTTTAGCCAATTCACCACCATTATTTTGTAACTGGATGTATGGAGGGTTACCTATTACTATATCGAAGCCATCGCTGACTCCAAACATCCAAGCAGGATCGAAGAACTCTGCTACTGTATTTTGGTCATAAGGATTCCATGCTGCCAATTGTATAGCATCTTCAGGGGCAAAGTCTTTGTCATCCGCCAGTAATCTAGCTAATTTTTCACGTAATACCTTGTCCTTTTCTCGTAAGGTACTTTTGCGGTTAGCAGTTTTTGCAGAAAAATGTTCATGACGGACTTCTATCAATTTCTGTTTTGTTGGCTCAATATCCGGATTCTCAAATAAACAGTGTGAAGCTTGCTTCTTTTTAGCAATCAAAGAATTGGCAGCGACAAACTTTGTTTCGAGGTTTGGTAATGTCGGTATGCCAAAGTTTGGTTTAGAAGCATCTTTTTCACAATCGCAAATCAGTGAGATAAAAAAGCGTAGTTTTGTTATTTGGGCTGCGATACTCTGAATGTCGCTGCCATAGATGCAATTTTCTATGATTGCCAATTTCAAGTCATACACTTTCTCATTTGGAGAAATACGACAGAGCACATCTATCATGCGATTAAGCAATCCCATCGGGAATGCTCCAGAACCACAAGCCGGGTCAAGTATTTTGATAGCCTTTAATCTTTTAGCGACACGCTGATATTCTTCTGGTTTTTCTCTGTCAAGGGTGAAATCTGGATTGAATAAGGAACGTACAAATTGAGTATCTCCTAAATAGGCAATGAGACTTTCGTCTACCATGTAATTGACTATTTCACGGGGCGTATAGAACGAACCACTTTGATTTCGCGCTGTTTCCTTTGTTTCGGGGTTGTATGCGCCTAATAGATTCTCAAATACTTTACCCAACAATTCTGGGTCAAGGGCTACCTGCTGTTCTTCGGGTGAATTTTCCTCTATTGTAAAGTTGTAGCGGCTGAGGATTGAAATCAGTCCTTTCTCTGAATCGAAGAACAGATTGTTAGGGATAATGGCACGATTGCGATAGCGCCCATCAGCAAAACGTTTGTCGTTGCGACTGAAGCCATCATAATTGTAGGCCTGTTCAACACCGTCAATCGTCTTGGTCTTATCAAGGCATTCAAAGAGTCCACCATTAAGGAAGGGGACTTCTGAGAATAAGGTAACGACATCATTCTCGCTGATGTTAAACATTTCGGCATAGCGATAGAGGGTTTTGATATCTTTCTTTATATTGGTAGCGAACTTGCGTTTGTTTCCTTGTTCATCTTCAATAGCACGGTTAAGTGTTGCAAAGAACAAGTTCTGGAGAATTGCATTGTAATAGTTTCCAACAGTCTGACTATATGGGTCAAACTCTTTTAGGATAGTCTGCAAATAATCAATATCGAATATCCGTTGTGGTACCAAGTCCTTCTGCTTGATGAACCATACGAACATAATACGGGTAATAAGTCGAATTACTTTTGTTTCTAAATCCTCACGGTCATCATCTTCAGTTCCCGTATTATTGGGAAAAGAAACATTAGATGATGGTTCTATAGCCCATTGATACCATTCGAATAAATCCTTGTAGAACTGCTTTGTGAGTGTCTCGACAGAAAATGCATTCGTTATGTCACTGAGTGTCTGTTTGCTATTTTTCAATGTGCCAAACTGTTCTATGGCAGTACGGCATCCACGACCTTCGCCAAGCAAATATGTATAGCGTTTTGTATTAGTTGACATCTTTTCATATTCGCCTTGTTTGTTAAACCCCCAAGTTTCACTTACGTATGAGAATCTAAGAATGCTTTCATCCTTACGATAACAGAACATAAATGCTCCAGCATACCCCATATTACGCCAATCTGTAGTGAGCATATCACGAATGCCACGACGGTTACGCTCAATGTCAACTTTGTCACTCAATTCCACTTCGTATATGGCTATAGATTCTCCATCTACAAGAGATATTTTGCCAAGATTCAATGCTTCTTTAGCTAAGCGGCTACTTACGTGGACCGCAGAAGGAGTGTTCCAAAAACTAATTTTGTTTCGGAATATATCATAAAGCAATTTTTGCCAAGCCTCACGATTATATTTAGATTCGATGACTTCTTTGTAGTTCATATTGCTATTTTTAGAGTTTATTGAATGATTCTGATAAAATAATTTCTGCATTAGTCTCTTGCTCATTAAGCAGAGATTCTTGTGCCGTATAATATGGTGCATACTTTTTTGCCATATCAATGATTTCTGCAAGTGCTTCATCATGTGTCATTCTGGCTTTACCTCCTACGCGACGCAAGTTTTTCTGTATGCGTTGTAAGCGTTTAGCTATGTAGGTGATGACACCTCTTTCCGCTAATGTTTTGAGCTGAACTACTTTTATGTATAGTTCATTATCGTCTATTTCACGAATGAAATTATTTAACAAATTTACAGCGGTACTAACTTGCACTCCAACAGAACCTTGTTCCTCATGGGTAGTTTCTTGAGAACGTGCTTCTTCATCCTGCATCATGCGAAATTTTCGTAAAGCCATATTAATATGCTTATGGTGTTGCTCTATACGCTCTGCGGATTGTTCTTCTTTGGGAGCTTTGAAATATTTTAGAGCATCAAGCACAGAAAGTTCTTCTGCTGTTTCTGAGACCAAAAAGAATACCTTACGGAAATTCGTTTTCAGGAATACAAGAGTGTCATTTGCAAGTGTTACTCCATCTACTTTTTTCATTTCACGACCAGTACGGCTACGCAATGAGAGTTTTGCTATGCGATTATATTCTCTACGGTTGTTTTGATAGAGTGCACGGAGTTCCTCGTAATATGGCAATTCTTGATTACATTCTTCCTTTTGTTTCTTCATGCCTTCATCAAAGAGTTTACTTAAGTCGCGGTCAAGAATTTCTTCTTGTGAGTAAATTTGGTTGTCTTCACCGAAGGTGGAATGAAAGGTTTGAATCTTACTTAATGCGATTTGATTTAGATTGATTTCACGGTTTCCTTCACGGGATGGATAGAAAACGTAATTGTATATATGTTTGGATGAAGAACCGATACGATTGACGCGACCAATACGTTGCATCAGTCGGGTGCTATTCCAAGGAGTGTCATAATTTACAATCACATTTGCTCGATGCAAGTTTACACCTTCAGCAAGCACATCTGTGGTGAGGATGATATTGTAGTCATTGAGTTTTGTCTTATAGTTAGCATCAAAATTCTCACGGATAGTTTTGAACTGCTTACTACGATTATCAGCGGAGATTACCAATACGTCTTTACGATTAATACGGCGTGCCAAATACTCTACTGTGTCAACTGATTCTGAAAATACAACCAGTTTCTGTTCAGGATTGCGTTCCGATTTGAACAACTTATGCTTAAGCAGCTCATTGAACTTTGTGAACTTGGAATCATCTTCGTCTTTTATATCTGCCCATTCTGAACATAACATTTCAAGTGTATTCTGATCTCCTCTAAGCATTTCTATAAATTCAGGCTTAAAATCATCAGCAGTGAATACTGCATTTTTGGGATTATCTTCCGCTTTGGCATTTAGTTTCTCCTCAATTTCTTCATCACTCAACCCTGATTCTAATAGCATATTGATATCAAGATCCGGAGCAATGAATACTTTGTTGCGGTCAAACATATCTATCATATTTTGGTTTGCTTGACGGAAATTGTCTAATGAAACTTGGAAAGCATAAAAACTGCTTTCTAGCCGCTTCACCAATCCGTTTTTACGGATTCCAGCTAAGCTGCGGCTTATTAATTCCGCGTTATCATACAGTCCTTGTGCCGCTTCAGGCTTCAAGTAGGCTATAGCTTGATAACGAGCGTACGTCAAGTTCTTTTCAAGAGTAAGCATAGCATGTTCAAACAAATCAGCGAGATGCTCATTAAGCTCATATCGACTTTCTATAGGACGCTCTACTTTTGGAAAGCCATTCACATCCTTATTATATCGAGGCACGTTCTCGATGTCAGTACGTGTACGCCGAACCGTCAATGGCTTGATAACGCGGTCTCGAACTCGTTCTGCTAATTTCTTGAATCGACTTATGTCGAAATTTGGCTCTCTTTTTAGCTGTTTAAATTCTTTAATAAGAGGTGAAAAGAATGCCGTTAAATTTGATACACCATCAATCGTACATCGGCGTGGATCTTGGAATAATTGGATTTCTGTGTATATATCTGCAGGTGTATTATTCATAGGTGTTGCTGAAATAAGCATTACCTTTTTCTTAAAGCCGGGAATATTTCCATTTTCTATACGGGGCATTTTGCATATTTCCTGCAATTGCTCAAAGGCAGAGGTTGTATGCGAGCGGAATTTATGTGCTTCATCAACCAAAATAAGGTCAAATTCATCAGCATTCCAGTAGTTATAATTGTCTTCATCGAGAATCTTAGACAAACTGCCATTGGAAATAAAATTAACATACTTGTCAATGCCAAAATCTTTAAATGTTGCTTTCCAGTTGTGTTCTACGGCAGGTGGATAGACGACGAGAATTTTTGTTTTGTCACGCCCATTCTCGATTAAGAATTTCTTAGCTATCATTGTAGCAATTACAGTCTTGCCAAGACCTACAACATCAGCAAGAAAAAAGCCATCGTAACGCAGTAGCTTTTGATAACCTTCTTCCACAGCATCCATTTGGTAATCATATTTCTTATACCCTTCCGGCATATCAAATGGATTGTTATCGTCTGTTGCCATGACTCTATCCGAAAAATACTCCATGAGCATTTTAATATAAAGGTCATAAGGTGAAGCATCACCTTTGAGGTATGTATGATCTATTGATGTTTTTACATCATCAGCCGTAATTTCGCATCCTTCGGCTTCTTTCCATAATAATTCAAATTCTTCTTTGGCAAATTTTACATCATCATATCTATCCATTTTTACATTAAACTCATACTGACGTTCCTCCGTGATGCCTAGTCCGTTTCCAGTAAGATTACTGGAACCAGTTATAGCCATTCCTTGGGTGTATTGATTAAAATCGTTTGGATAAAGTACGTATATTTTGGCATGTATTTTTTTTGAAGGATGCGCTCTTAGTTCCAATTTACCATCAATAAGGTCTTTCACCATTTGGAACATTCCATTTTCGACCTCTTTGCTATAATGCGAATGCTCTATATCTCGGCGAATTTCACGTAGACACTCTTCTTTTACTTCTTCTTCTGCTCCAAAAAATATCTTTCCTTGCCTTGTTGCTTGTGCAATGTATTTATCTACATTTATTCCTATTAAGACCCTAACCTTATTTATGTTGTCTAGGAAAGGACGTAAAGAAAAATATCCTGATGCTCTGAGAAAACCGACAACTGCATCAAGATTACAAATATGAGGATTATGGTGTAGTATGCCCTCAAATTCTTTTATGAGGGTATTGTTGTCTCTATTCGTGAAAAAGTTAGAATGAGTATATTTTTTAACATTATCCATGTTCTTGATAATTTAGATATTTATTTCTGAGTGTTTTCTTTTTCCCTTCTTTCTTTTACCTTTTCCAATCCCGGCATCTTTTTAGCCAATGCACTTTCTCCTGCTGGAAAATAGAGAGGAAAAACTTTATATAAGAAACCCACAACTTCACTACGACTTTTATCCATATTGTAAAAAGCAGAGCAGACAAAGTACATTAGTTCTTGCTGACTACATGTTTCTTTGGGCTGTATGCTTATTGAGGGAGCAACTATCAAGTCATGTTCAGCAAATGATAGAGCACTGGCAAGAATAGCTTCCTGTTCTTTTTCGGTAAACATCTTTATTTTCCCAGCTAACCATTCAAGCTCTCTTTGCTGAAGTGCTTGTTGTTTTTCGTTTTGATGCTCCAATAGGATTGCTACATTTTCTTGTTGCTTTTCTGTCAAGGCGTTTTCTAATGCTTGGTTCTTTCGTTTAAGAACATTGAACTTCAGTAAAGCGGCAATATACATACAGAAATATCCTACTGCAATATCGAATATTAGGACAAGCAGATAATTGTTACTTGAGTTTTGTATGCCACCAGCCATATATTCACTAATAGGGATAACAGCTAATAACATGATGATGGCTATTGCATAAAGTACTTTGTATCGCGTTTTATGGTTTACCTGTGGCAAAGAGGCAAACAAAAAGGCGATAATCAAAACGGCAATTATTACACTGAATGGTATGAAAGATGTCTCCATAGTTTTATTGCTCAGTTTGAGGGTTAACAATAATGCGCCAATAGCCACCATGATCTGCTCCTTCACGAGACAAAATTCCCATAGAACGAAGCTTTGAAATATGTTTTTCTACGGCTCGGGAGCTTATTCCTATTTTATAGGCCATTGCTTCTGCAGACATTGATGGGTCGGAAATGACGAAATCAATAATCTTTTGTGTGGTTTTCCCAATGCTTTTAGATTTGTTTTTCGAATCTCCGAACTTTTTCTCCGAACCTTTTGGGATTATCTCCGAACCTTTCTCCGAACTTTCTTGCGTATTACCAAAGGTTTTCACCGAACTTTTGCTGTTTCCACCGAACTTTTCCACCGAACTTTCTTCGTTTTCAGGGTACTTTTCGAGGGTACTGTTTACCCTGTTAGCCACTTCCTCAACAGGTATTCTTCCATTGTCACCCCAGTTCAGATTATAGAATGTGGTGTAGAAAGAAGTCGCTTCCGTTTGATATTGTGGTTCTTTGCCTTGTAGGAAATTGGGTAGCTTCTCTGTAAGCTCTCGCATTTTGCGTAAGCCGGAACCACGTTTCTCCATATAGTCCAATTGTGTGAACATATCTGCAATGACAGGGTTGCGGCGCATGGACGGCACTTTGTATATGTCACGGTCTTGAATCTGTGTGCCGTCAAGCATGGCACCAGGTGATACTAGTTCTACTCGGTCATCGTAAATGTCAATATGTACTTCACCGCCCATCATGGTGTAATCTCGATGGATAAGGTGGTTTACCAATCCTTCGAAGATGGCGCGGTCGGAATAGTCGGGGAGGTTAAGGCGATAGTTTGGCATCTTCACCCAGCCACTCATGGTATAGTTTTTGATGAAATCCATACCATATTTTAAGAGCAGCACAAGGTTAGCCCGATGTTCCACGGAACTGATGGCATCATCCTTATATAGTCCAGTCCAACGGGTGCAGAAAATACGCGATTGAAATACCGTGCAATTATCCACAAACAGCAATCCTGCATTGGTCAGTTTGTCGTCAGGAGTTACTAGTCCGAATGATTCCAGATACTTGTCGTTCCATTCTTGATGGGTTTGCTCACGGAAGGTATTGGCAAGGATGATGAAAGAATGTTTGCTGGCATCCACTTGGGTAGGAAGAGAATCCCATGTCATGTGCGTACCTTTCAATACCAATGAAAGAAGTTGTTGCGAATTACACTCCACACTTTCATTGCCAATTCGTATATATGCGGTACGTGTTCCATCCTGATAGTAATAATAAGGTGTAAGCGTTCCTGTCTTTACTTTCACTTCAAGCAGGGTATGCTCTTCGTGTTCTATCGGAATAAGTTGAACTTCCGGAACAGGGTCAAGTCTTGCCTTTATCATTTCACTGATAAAATCAGCATCGGCTTGTGGATTCTCCAACCCTACAATTACGCCGTCATCATTCACTCCATAGAACAAACTGCCACCATCCGTATTAGCGAAAGCCGACACGGATTTAAGCCACGACTTCACTTTCTTACGCTCCAACATTTCCTTGAAATCGTAAGCCGAGCATTCTGTTATCAATGTATTGTTATGTATCTGCATAGTTTCTTTATTGTTGTTCGGGTATAATATCCCAATATCATACACAAAGGTAAGGATAAAACCGGATATTTTGTTAAAATCAGCCCATTGATTTGACTATTATGTGTTTGTATTCTATTTAAAATGATAAAATACCTATTTTTGTAATTAAGAAATTCTCTTTGCATGAAACTATAATGTTACATGTGTTAGATTCTAATATGTGAATGATAGATAATGTCTTATATCTGATTTAATTTTTAATTGAAATATTTGAGATCAGAGTGACTAACAAAATTGTAAAGTTATACTAAAAGATAAATTGCCTATGACAACATATAATAATCCATCAGTTGGTGATATTATTCGCGTAAAAATTACCAGTATAAAACCAGATCTCGGAGCATTTGCAAAAATGCCCAATGGAGTTGACGGTTTGATAAGACTTCATGATATATCTTGGTCTAATCAGTCTGTGACTCTTTCTTCATTATCGGAAGGTGATGTTCTTGATGTAAAAGTTATCAAAGAATTACCAGATGGAAAGTTGAATCTAAGCCGAAAAAATCTTCTACCCAATCCAAGAACAGTTGAAAAAGGTACCATATACAAGGTTATTATAAAATCTGTTGAGAGTTTCGGTCTTATTGTAAACTTAGGAGACAGCACGGCACTTGTTCATGTAAGTGAACTCCCAACAATAGAATACAAAGAAGGTGAAGAAATTACTTGTGTTGTAATTGACAACAATTACGACCCAGAGAAGCATCGAAACAAAATTTCGATGAGTGTGTTGGCTTTACATGATTATTTTGCAAAAGTACATAGTGAGAATGAACGGGTAAAATGTTTATTTAAGGGTATCATTAAAAATGAAAATTCCACATCTGCTCTTATTGAAGCAGATGGATTGATAAAGGTAATTGTACCTTTAAAACGTTTTGTTGAACCTTATAAAACCAGACTATTGAACAATGAAATAGAGACTGATGAAGAACTTGAATTTGTTTTCATTAAATATAATGAAAAGTTAAAAGATGTTGTCTTGGATATGCGTCCAATCGAGGCCGAGGAAAAGAAAGCTAGAGTTGATTGGTTACGTTCTCAACTAAATAAGGGCGATATCATTGATGCTATTGTTAAGAATATAAACAATAAATTTGCTACTATAGACATTGGTAATACCGGAATCTTAGGCAGTATATATAGGGATGAACTGTCACCAAATAAAGTTATTCGTGCTAGTGATGAAGTTTTTCCAGGAGAACATGTCCGTGTTGCATATATGGGAGAAGACAACGGCCAGCTGATTTTTAGTAGAAAGTTTTTTGTTGAAGATAAATACGAAGAGAGCCTTTACGAACTTAGTCTTACAGATTTACTGGCTACTATGGGATTAACAACCAATCGTTTTATTGGCAAAGTTATAGAGATTAATTCCAAGTATTTTTTCACAAATTTAATGTCTACAGGAGATGTTAAAGAAGAAAACAATGGCAAATTACTAGTAGATCCAATTAATGGGAAGTGTCTCATTGCCATCGTTGATAACCGATTGCGTAATTTTTTTGTTTCTGGTAATTATTATGAGATAGAGATTGACATGCTACGTAAAGAATACCGCATGGAACAAGGTTCTCCTTATATGTTTTGTGTATCATCAAATAAAATTAAAGAAGCAGAAAATCCATATAAAGAGTCTGTTTCCCTTTCTTTTAAGCAACATACAAGTCCAAACACTAATACAAGTGTAGCTAACTTGCTTGAAGAAGTAGGTCAGAACCTCTATACTAGTAAAAAGAGAATGTTTTTTGAACTTCTTCAAAATGCCGATGATGCTGCCCCAGAGAATGGCGTTAAAGTAAAGTTACAACTTAGCGATAATTATTTTGTTGTAACACACGATGGATTTGCATTTAATAAACATGACTTTGAATCAATTACATCTGCTGCAAAAAGCACAAAGAGTGCAAGCAGTAAGAAAACAGGCTATAAAGGTATTGGGTTCAAGTCAGTATTCACAAATTCTGAGTCTGTATTAATTAAAAGTGCTGGCTACAATTTTTCTTTCGATAAAAATTTACCAATCTATAATGATTTCAAAGCCTTTTACTACCATGTTAACGATATTGAGAATGATGTGGAAAAACAGAAAGAATTTCTTCACAAATATCTAAAATTCTTTAGGGAATTCAAAGGTGTAAAGGATATTCCTTGGCAGTTATTACCGATATGGTATGAATCATTAAAAATTGATCCATATGATTCCATTTTCAATCAAAAAGAAAATGTTGCTATTGCATTAAAAATGGATGAAGAAACACTTTCTGAATATCATGAGGCGATTAAAGAAGTGTTTTCTGAACCACGATTTATGTTATTTCTCAGAAACACTAATCGAGTGCAATTGATAGATAAGGATAAATGTCTTACTATTCAAAAGAAAATAGATAGAAAGAATAACATAGTTTCGCTTGTAAACTCTTTCAATGAAGATCGTTTATCTGAAGATTTTTGTATTTATTCGTCAGATAATCTTTTAGTGAATGACGATGAATTCAAAAAGGCAGGCATTCAAATCAGAAGAAAAGAAAGAACTAATAATAGGGGTGAAAAAGAAAACTACTTTATTAAACTTGATCAAGATGGTAATGAATTAACAGAAGTTGCAGGTATTCCAGACCGTATTGCATCGGCTAAAGAAACAACTATCTCATTTGCTATCAAGCTTGACGAAGATGGACTTGTTACGCCAATCGGTGAAGATGATCTCTCATTATATGCTTATCTTCCTATGAATGAGCACAGATTCAAATTCCCATTTTATTTGAATGCTGATTTTATTCCCAAGTCTGATAGAGAAGGAATTCAAAGCGACAATCCATGGAATTTCTTCTTGTTCTATATGATTGGAAAGCAAATTGTAAGTATGGTTTCAAGCTATGCTTCTGAACTCAATGTAAATTATCTTAATTTACTTCCAACAAAAGAACTCACCTATTTTAGTCAGGATACAGCAACACTAGTCGATTCGTTTAATCGTGGATATAAGGATGCTTTAACAAATAAAGCATTTATACTTAATGATAATAATGATATCGTAGGGCCAGATAATATTATATTTGATGCTTCTGGACTATCTTCTGCAATTGGTGCATCTGATTTCTATAAGCTAATAGGTACAACCAAACATTTACCTCATGAATCTATTGATTCAAGTTCATTGTCAAAAGAAATATTTGGAATAGAAAAGATTACTACAGAAACTGTTATCACAATTCTATTAAATAATATTGATACCCTTAAAAAATGGATTATTGATTCTTGTGATGATAAGTTACGTACATCTTTCTATGAATGGTTGGCAAAAGAAGAAAAAGCGCATTCTCTAATTCCACTTGTTCCCACGTTTATGTTTGGGAAAGAATGGAAAACAACAAATGAAGTTAAGTTAGAAGATAAACTCTTGTTTTCAACAGAGATGATTTCAACCATAAAGTCAGTATTATCAAAACTTGGTTTTAAATGTTCTAATCATTCTGTTGAAGAACACCCATTATCATTGTTTATTGTTAGCCAAGATGAAAAAGCAATTTTTGAAAAAATAGAGGAAGAATCCTTAGATTCTCTCACATTTAATGAGAGATTGCATTTATTTGTGAATATTGCAAAATTTAAAAATATTGGGGTTGAAACATTAAAAAAATGGAAAATCTTTAAAAATCAGAATGGTAAATATAGTCCATTATCTTCAATGTTTGCGTATAATTCCAATTGTCCGGTTTGGCTATATGATTATATGTTAAAGCAAGAAGAAAATAACAGCTTAATTACTAGGCACCTTGTTGCATCAACAGATATTTATTCAAGCATTATTGAACCATATATTGATGACTTGATAAGTATTACAGATATTTCAGATATTCATAAAACATTCTTGTCATATTGGAGACCCGGATTTACGATAACATTGTTTTCAAAAAGCAATATACCTACAATAAGTTTACTTCGCATTGTAGAGCAATCTGATACTAATACTCAGGTAGCATATGCAAAGAGCATAAAAGCTATGCCACTTTTAAGTACGTTGGAATATGACAAAAAATCTTTCGAATATAGATGGATGAAGATGGCATTATCCAACGATACGGCTGTTTCTCATGCACGCTCAATAATAACAATTAATGGTAAGAGTTTGTCAGAATATAATCTTAAAGATGATTTTTCAATAAACATAGGTGTAAAACTCTATACATTCTCGCTTTCGAAAATACTACCAGCATATTCATCATCTTCTATACTTAGCAATGTAAGTTCAAAGTTTTCAAGTATAGATGGATTCGAAAAGATATTTGCTCGAAGGGAAGTTAACCTTACTGATGTTCGAAATCAGTTATATAAAGAACTAACTGCATCAACTCAACTAATCACTGCAGAACAATTCTGTTTTCTTATTGTGTATAGAAAGTTTTGTGGTTACAATTATTTCGATAATATGCTAAAATCATGTATTCGTGCTAATGATCAGAATCTTTTCATTAAAATACTTGACAAGAGTATGGCACTAGATATTGCAGATATATTAAGTCCTGTTATTACAAATGGAGGAGTTCAATATCCTTTTGATAAATTAGTTGGAACATATTTCGATAGTAATGAATTCACTTTACCAATAGAACAAGTGCCTTCGTTTATTGAGAACTGGGCTAATACGTTTGAAAAAAAACAATTCTTGATTCAACTTGGGTTGCATGACAAAGAAAGTAAAGAGATACTGCGAAGAAAATCATTTAAAGAGAATAAATTAGAGAATATATGGAATCTTAATGATGCTAACATAATAAGATCTTTCTTTAATTGGGTAGCTAACTCATTCCAACTTCCTATAGAATCAGAAAGCCAAGTAAATATATTGTCAAATCTATACAAAACTTTACGTCTAACTGGTTCATATTATGAAGATGATTTCTGTAAAGCAGCAGAATGGTCAAATCAATTGTATTTAGATTGGAAACAGAATTCAAGAATGTCAATATACATAATTGAGGGAGAACTTCCGTATAGAGGCATTTATAATAATACTTACTTATTTAAAGGTTATGCGGGTGAATATACATATTTTGCAAACACTAGACATATCTATATATCAGCGAATAGAGAACCAGCATCTTCTCTAGCGGATATATACTCCAATACTACATTATTAAAATGTCCTTTTTCTAAAGAGGATTGGAATATGATATTTCTCGTATCAGCGGATATTGTTCAAGAAAAGGATAAACGCATAGCAGAACTTGAGCGAATGCTTGAAGAAACAAAAAGTAAAAAAAGAATAGACGGTGATTATTATGAGGATGAAGAAAGTTACGGCAATGTTTCCGACCGGGATAATCTTGACAAAGAATCTCGTATAGAGATGAATTTGGAAGCACGTAATGCTGCAAAAGATTACCTTGATTCATTAGAGGATTATGATTGCTCAGGATGGGATCCTAATTTGGGGAATGGTTTGGTTAAAGGTATTATTAAATTTAAAGGGAAATTAATAACCGTAGTCGTAACCAGTTCTATAGGACGAAAGCTATACCTTCATCCTAGATTATTCTCAGAATTAATGATAGATCCAGATAATTTGCTACTCAATTATGGCTATGATAGAAGGATACATCGTATAAGTTTTAATGATACTTTTAAAGACAATAAGGATGTCAACCTTATATTTGACACGGATATCATAACTCCTAAAGAATTTGCATATCTAGCTAATAGATATATGTACTCAAAAAAGACATGCTTCGTTATAGAAAATATAACATATTCTATTTCAGACCAAATAAATGGTTTTGGACTTGACGAAAAGATGTCAGTTTCTGATGTTTATACAAATATTGATACAGATGAATTGTTTGACTTTTAGAATAAAAATATAATGTATTATACAAGAGAGCAACATAAGAGATTTCTTGATAAAGAACTTGTAGCAATAAGTGAAGAATATCTAAAGAAACTCAATTCTAAAGCAATTGCATTATTAACAGATAATGAAGTGTATGTTACACAGTTTGTAAAGCTTGATTTACAAATGGCTGATTCCAATAATGCAGACCGTAACGTATTGGGATCTGGGCAACTTATACTTCGTTTTAAGAAGGATAAAGGAATTCCACGCAAGAATGAATATTTTACTGCAGTCGTATTAGAAAAAGAAATGAGTATTCCAAGGTATTGGGGAGAAATCAGTTGGGGTAACTTGCGTCGTCACCAAGTCGAATTTTCGGAAGTACATTGTGTCTGGCAGGGTAAAACGGATGACAATGGTTTCCTACTGTGTGGTTTTACTGGATTGTCAATAGATATGGCTAAATTCCTAGAAAACAAAGAAGGATGTGTAATTGTCCTTGGCCCTCAAGAGCCACCAATGGATTATTATCAGAACCTTATTGATATCGTTAACAACAACGACACAAATATGGTAGCCAAGGACATTTTGGATTTTGATAAGAAGTTTATTGTATGGAATCCTATTCATATTAATTCAAATAAAGAACAAGTTGAAGAGATAGTCAAGACGTTAGAATCCATTTCTCAACTGATATTTCAGGGCCCTCCAGGTACTGGGAAAACTTATCTTATGGCTGAACTTGTTGCACATTTGCTGAGCCAAAATAGTAGTGTGCTTGTTACTGCCATGACTAACAGAGCACTGATAGAACTTGCAGAAAAGGACAGCCTAAAAAAATACCTCTCCGATAAGCGGGTAATGAAAACTAATGTATCTTCTGATGAACTTATTACTTGCAAAAATCTTTGTCCTATTGATAGTAAAAAAATAACATGTATTTCTGGCAATCTTACACTCTCAACATTCTATAATACAAGCGGTTGGGCTAAACAAAGTTATTATGAACAACCGTTTGACTATGTAATTATGGATGAAGCAAGTCAGGCTTTGTTTGGAATGATAGCTGCATGTAAAAATCTTGGAAGAAAGGTTATATGGATTGGTGATCAAAACCAGATGCAGCCAATTGTATTGTTAAGCGAAGAAACGCTTATGAGGAATGACTTCGCTATGCTTGCAAATGGTTTTTCAACACTCTGTGAGAACTTTAACTACAAGTCGTTTATTTTAACAGAAACACATCGTTTATTGAAAAAATCTGCGGATTTGACAAGTATTTTCTATCATACACCTATTAAATCGGTAGCTGACTTTAAGTATGAGTTAGCAAATACTACTATACACTATATTCCTAAGGAAGGTGGTACAATTCTTATTCCTAAGGAGATGCCTATCGGTGAGAAAGCAGATAAAGGCAGCTGTGATTTCACTATTAGAATTGTTAATGATTTATTATCATCTTATCCTAAATTGAATATTGCAGTATTAACAAAATTTCGTGCTGCAGTTAGAATGTTACAGAATAGTTTTATAAGTAAATATGGTAGCAAAAACAATGTTCTCATCGACACAGTTGAACGAGTTCAAGGTATGACTTGCGATGTTTGTATTTATTATATTCCTAACACAATGATTGGAATGTCTCTTGATAGAGCACTGTTTAATGTTGCAACAAGTCGTGCAAAACAACTAACAATAATTGTTGCGGATAAATCAATACTCAATACATCATGCCATAGAGATGTTCGTTCGTACTTAATCAAAATAACTTCTGGTATTATACCAGAAATAATAGATGAGTATTCAAATAAACTTAAAGATAGTATAATTGAAGGTAACGGGATAAGTTTGCATCTAAAAGGGAAAATAGACCTCTCAAAATTTGAGACTTCAAAACAAAAATCTGTTAAGTCAACCACCCAAAAGAATATATATATCATCGATACTAATGTGTTTGTTAATTGTCCAGATATTATTTCTAAGATTGATGAACATTATCAAGTTGTCATGTCTGCAAAAGTTATAGACGAGTTGGACAAACTTAAAATTAAGCTTGATGCGGCAAACAAAAAAAATGTAGAAACGGCTTTGCGATTGATCAATAAAGCAATGGATAAGCCGAATGTCTCAATGGAACTTTCTGATCCTGATTTATTGCCAAATGATTTTAATAAAAAATCTCCAGATAATAACATATTAACGGTGGCACTTAAATTTAAAAATGAAAATCCTATTCTTTTAACTTCCGATAATGGCTTACAAGTAAAAGCAAAAGGACTAAGAATTGCAACTATTACACTTAAAGATTTCTTAAATTAGTATGTATTCGAATTGCATATTTTGTTAAAATTACCCTATTGATTTGATTATTATGTGTTTATATCACGATATTTATCAAATAAATCTGTACTTTTGCAGTAAAGAGCTGTGGTTGCTTATAGATGCTTATTTTCGGATTTGCGATATATTTGCAACACGTGTACGTAAATTGCTTATAGAGATAATATGTTGATTTTGAGGAAGTGAAGTGATTCCGATAAGGATACAGATAATAAACAATAAGCAAAAGCGTGCAGCTCTGGTGAGTTGCACGCTTTTGTGTTTCAGGGGGAGGGTATGAGCTCGCTTGACTGCATCACAAGTAGTCCTTCTTATCAACCTTATAGTTTTCGGGAGACACAGAATAAAGTGTTAATCGTCTAAATTCTCAAATTTTGAATACTCTCCATTAAACTTCAAACGCACGATTCCCGTATCTCCATTCCTGTTTTGAGCAATAATAATTTCTGCTGTACCACGTAAGTTATTTCCTTCTGTATTCAGCTAATTCCTTTTTTAGACTTCCTATGATTGTTTCCGGTACGGAACGAGAGGAGGGAGATTAATGGCTTGTATGTGAGAATGAGTATCTCCTTTTTAATTTCAGTTCAAAAAATGTTTCCATTGTTTTTTCTTTATTGTTGTTGAAATAAGTCTTGATATAGACTTACATTATAGTATGTTGTATAATCTGTTTTCAAATACAGGTTTCCACATTCATGAGTATGTCCGAATAGGTGGACTTTTGGAGGATGCTTTGAGATGGCTTCTGCAAGAAGTGAGCAACCATGTCCATTATCTAAGTAACCTTTTGCCGCTCCATGTGTGACAAGTATATCCAAACTGTCAGGAATACTCAACGGGGTATGCAACCAAGGTCTGGCCTCAATGGAGTAGAAATTCAATCCACTAAAAGAAAATCCATTGTTCAACAAAAGTTTCACATTGCTCGGTATCTGTTTTTGAACGTCAGCAATCGGATATATGTCAAATGACAAATCATGGTTTCCGGGTACGAAGAGTCGCAGCAGTGCAGGAATGTTAGAATACCATTCCAAAAATCGGGCAAAGTTGTATTCATCGGTTTCTACATCGCCTGCACAAATCAGAATATCCGTATCAGGCGGAATTTGAACTTCTTCGTGCTTCCCATGTGTGTCAGAAAATGCGAAGATATTAAAACCTTTATATCGAATCATCATATCGGCAGTGCTATTTTATTTTTCAATAGATATTCGTTCCCGGAATTGCCCTGGTTGTAATGGGTGAATTGCCCGGCATATATTTTCTTCTCATACTTCTGCGCAAACCTTACGGTGTGCATGGTTCCGCTGTGAATAGGGCATTCCGCCACAATCAACTTCTGGCATAAAGCGGCCTGTAAGCGATTACGGGCTATCAATCGTGTGGGATTGGCTTTCAAGCCAATTACTTGCTCGGACAATAGAAGACCTTCATTTTGAAGAATCCTATCTTGCAGTGGCTTGTTCTCTTTGGGATGAGTAATATCCAACCCGGAAGCCACAATAGCGATAGTTTTACCATTAACAGAAAGACATCCTTGATGGGCAGCAGTGTCGCAACCTAAAGCCATACCGCTGATAACTACTTCTCCATTCTTTGCACATTCTACCGCACAATTATAGGCAATATAACAGCCTTTTTCCCCGGCTTTTCTTGCTCCTATGATTGCAACGGCTTTTCTGTCCAATAAATCCATATTTCCCAATAAATGAATGAGTAGAGGACAATCTTCTCCTATGACACGTAGGCATTGAGGAAAGTCGGGATGATGGAAGGGGAATGAACAGATACCCAACCTTTCTTGCTCTTTTATCCGTGACTTGGCCTTGTTCAATAGCTCTTCCAAATCATCCCGTTCTTTCGCTATATTATTGAAGAAATTTTCATTAGCCCGGAATATTTCAGATGCTTTTACGCCCAGCCATTGTAGACATAAAATCTGTTTTACGTTCAATCTTTTTCCCATGCCCAATCAGTATAGAGTACCTTTATATAAAGATGGCGTAGCTTTTGCATTGCCCAGGCAGCACAACGTAATATCACCGTCGTATTCACATTCAACAGTGAAGAAGCCAAGAGCATCCGGTTCGCAGGTTACTATTTCGTATTTACACACCTGTTGTCCACAATGAACAATAGAAGTACTGTTCAACTGAGAACGAATACTCACTTTGCAACCAAACTTCTCGGCTATCATGTCTTTGTTCCTTACATTTTTTTTACCGGCAACCGATTTTGATAACCATTCCTCTATGGTTACATTTGCAGGTATTTCAGCTTTTATAAATCCTTTCAAATCACAATAATAATCTGTTCCTAAATCCTCGAATTGAATGATGTTTATCCTATATTTCGCTCTTGGTACATTGAGTATATCTTCAGAGATGATTTCACCGGTAATGTTGCATTCCTCGATAATGGTTTTCAGAATGTCTATGGTAGAGATGGAAAGCGAATCCACCATTTTCAAGATACTTTCCTTTAAGGACATATTAGTAAGGTGGTCATCTATCACATCATTCACCGCCTTTGCCGAGAGGTTGGAGAACTCTTTGATGTAGCGTATCCGTCCGGGGCGACCCAACAGGTTCTCGTCGATATTCAATTCGTTAGTCGTAAGGATATACAATTTTCGTTTGCTATTATATACTCCGTCTATCATTTTCAGCAATACATCTTCCTCTTCATCAAAAGTTTTTTCCGCTTCGTCTATCAGTATGATTGCTTCGAAACACAGTGATTGAATGAACTCCAGCATACCATCCATCGGTTTGGAAATGACAATGACAGGCAGTCCGATTTTGTTGCAGAGCAACTTGGCGGCAATGGTTTTGCCCGTTCCTTTTATACCGTTGAAGATAACACCGAGATTCTTATTATTCTTGACAAACAATTCCGAAGTCCATGTTGTGATAATCCGTTTCATCACATCTTCGCATTCGAGGTCATATATCTTGAAACTGAACGCAAAGGTTTCGTCTATCTTCTCCAATCCAAGTCTTCCGGTGTTTGGTTCTTTATAGATTCGGAATACTCCATTGCCGGGTGTTGACATCAAAGAGGCATAGCCGGGTATAGGGAAAAGAATGCCGCCTTGGTTTATCCATTTCTGTTTCTCGATTATTCTTAAATCTTCTTTTTGCAATTTGTTCGTTCCCGGATATTCGTATTCTTCTTTGGTGAGCATATAAACCTCTACATCTACCAATTCATCACAGCCGGTAATGCCATGCTCCCGTTCCAATCCTTTGAAGATAAAACCACTTTTGATTGCCACCCTGCGCGAAGCGTCGTTGCGAGGGAAGACTGTTATAACGAGTGTACCTACACAGCATTCATTGAAGAGGTAGGGTAAGATAGATTTTATGGTTTCTGTCATATACCCATTCCCTCGTGCTTCTTTGTGGAGGAAATAGCAGATTTTATAGTTTGCAGAGTTTCCGTTCGTTTCTTGAAGTGAGCAAGGATATAACTCAAATACGCCAATCACCTTTTGTGCTTCTTCCTTTTGGGTAATGACAAACAGGTTACCGGTAACCAGCTCTTTCCGAATTTTCCCTTCTGCTTCGCTCGGATGGCTCATCGGGGAGAAACCGGTTTGGAGAGCGGTCTGTTCGTCACTCATCAGTTCATAGACGCCTAAAGCATCTGTTGTTTCTGCATTTCGGATGCAAAGTCTTTCTGTTGATATTTTCATACTTATCATAATTTTTGTTCTTGCATTAATAAAATTGAATCGACCATCAGAAACCGGAACTTGGGATTTCTGACGGTCGATTCAATTATATACAAGTTGAGATGAAAATTTCAGAATTGAGAAAGAAAATGCAGAATTATCTGGAGATAATCTTTTCTATATCTTCCTTGATGGCATTCAGCACCTCGCTCACTGTTGCATTTTCCTGTATTTTCTTTGATTGATACAAAAAACGGTCACCATATTTATTATAGGTACGGGTTCCATCTTTGTGCTTCCTTGCTTCTATCTTTTTATTCGCATCTATACATATGGAGGGAAATTCAACAGCCTCATCATCGAATTGGAAGAATGATTGTGGGATTTTCTCATTTTTTGTATTTTCCCAATATTCTTCGTGCGTAGCAGGCTTTTCTCTTATCCATTCTATACCGCGGCAATACCTATCTCCTTGGAGTTGCACCAGTAAGATGTATTCATTGTGAATTTTCACTTTTGCTTCCAACAAACCTTGTCCGTGAGTAAAGCCCCAGTTTGTATAGACTTTATTCGAGTTAGTTTCCTTGCCTTTTATCTCCTCTATGTTTAATCCGGAAATAGTCCGTACTTTCAACAAATCATTTAAATGCTGATTGAGTTTGACACATAGTTGCGAGTACCATATCTTGTCTTGCAAATCCCCAATCCGTAGTTCATTGCAATACTCTTTGTTTGTCTTCGCTAACAAGAACGTGTCTCCTTCATTTACTTTCCAACTTTGAGCAAGAGTATGCAAACTCTGTATAAATAGACAATAATCTTCAATTAAAGCCCGATGGTATGGTTCTTCCACATCATTTTTTTTGTTCTTGCTTATGGTTATGGCTTCGTACAACTGCTTGTAACTGCAAATCTTCCATTTTCCTTCTTTTTCAATATCTTTCTTGTCTGGAAACTCTGTTGCCAGCGATAATAGTATCAAGTTATCTTCCGGCGTGGGTTTTAACTTAGCTGCATATTCATCCAACTGGTTTTTACGAGGAATGCTCTTTACTTTGTTCTCCAATACAAACGGGATATGCTCACCATTACACAGCTGTACGCATAGGTCTAAATTCAACAGTTCTCTTTTTACTTTCCATGCTTTGGATTTCCATTTTACACTACATCCTAATTCCTCGAATATTGCTATGAACAGGTCAGGGTATCGTTCTCCTATCCAAGACAGGAAATTGCTATGAAACAATTCCTTGGAGGACAATGACAAATTGAATAGCGGTGATGACAGGAGTTTTTCTTTTATCTCTTCTTTCATGATTTTATGTATTAGTGGTACAACAATATCTTTTGTAATCTCAAAATTCAGCCGATGTTCTCCCTCGAACCATCTTGCATTGTCTTTTTTGTAATGGGCAATAAATTCATCATGCCCATGTACTAAAGTGTCGTTCTTACCGAACAAGGCGTATGTCTTGTTTTGGTCAAATGGTGAGAGGTCCTCAAATTGGCATTTTTCTATTGCTTGATAGGCATCACATAATTCGGATGTGATTTCGTACTGGGTTTTGCCGTCTTGGCGGGGATTCAGAAATTCATGAACACCAATCTGGGTGCGCATGAATTCGGAAACGTGAAAAGCCGGGTTGACCAGTATTTTGCGATAACCTCTGAGCTGTCCGGCAAACATGCCGCCCATGGATGTGCCGATGATTATATTCGGATGCTCTTTTTTACACAGAGAACGTAGCATATCAAGAGCTTCGTCTGGAAGAATGGGCAAGTCGGGAGACAAGATTTCATAATTCGGGCAGAACATCCGCAAATTCTTTGCTGTTGATGATGAGCCGGAAGATGACAAACCATGTATATACAATATTTTCTGTTTCATACAAATAGTTTTTTATTCAAATATATGCGCCAGAGCTGGAAAATTTCAAAGTCGTACAACTTTAACATATCTTTAACATAATGGTTGTCTATAGTTGATTTTCCTTTTCCCTTATCTCCCGAATCTTTTCCAGTCCCGGCATTTTCTTTGATAATGCACTCTCACCAGCAGGGAAGTAGGATTTTAAACAATACAATAAACGGATAGACCGTCCCTCAGATAAGGGCAAAACCGGAAGATTGTATAGGTAGAATCCGTGTATGCCCCATGCTTTTTATCACGGAGGTTTATGTAAAACCTTGTCCCGCGCACGTGGGCTCGTCGGTTCGCGCATGTGTGCCCGTCGGTTCACGCACGTAAACCGGCGAGCCCACGTGCATGGGACGAAGCTTTGTAATAAGGTTTCGGGAATTATGCATCAAGCTTCTCTGCATTACACATAGGGCATCAAGGGAAAAAGTACCCGTGTTCGGGGAGCAAAAGCCACACTTCCGGCACTGTATGCAACGGGATTTCCCCCCTAAATGCAGTATTTGCACGAGGAAAGTGAAGAATAAGCCCCAAATCGGTGTTAATAGATGTTATTTTGATATGATTGAAAATTGGGTAAAAAAGCATTGCTAAGTTCTTACTATCAGATGATTAAGGCTGTAAATGAGAAGAAAAAGTAGTGCTGGCAACCGTTTTGCCAGCACTTGCCAGCACGGTTGCCAGCACTGCTGTAATGCCGATGAACAGGGCGATACAAGCAATCAGTGCTGCGTGCTGGCAAAATTGATGATTTTCAAAAACTGGCTGCTGAAGCTTGAGCGGGGGGATTAACATGAACTATGTACCAGCAATGTTTCACCTTTTCTTTATAACACTATTCACCACCCGTATGGAGGAAACCAATTTGTTTGTCGAAGTAAATACATCCACATTCCAAATATGGGATGAACGTCCTTTGTGCAGGATAGTACCTACTGCCCTTACAGTATCTCCCTCGTGTGCAGAGGAAATGTGGTTTCCACTGACTTGCATTCCCACGACAATTTCGTCGGGTTCGCAGATTATCATGGAGCCGAGTCCTGCGACGGTTTCGGCCAAAGCGAGGGTGGCACCGCCGTGCAAGATGCCGAAAGGTTGGCGGGTACGGTGGTCTACCGGCATGGTTGCTTCTACACGTTCTTCCGAAGCGTACGTATATTGGATGCCCAAGTTTCCCATCAATGCGTGGCGTGCCCGTTCGTTCAGCAAGTCGAGGGGAATCTCTGCCGCATGTACTTCTGCCAATATTAGTTTTTCTACGGCCAGAGCCACTCCATCTTCTGCATTCGATGTGGTCACATAGTCTGCACAGACTTTTACCGAGTCTTGTGAATGTCCCATAGCTACCCCCATGCCGGCCAATTGGAGCATGGTCACATCGCATACGCCATCTCCAATGGCGATGACTTCTTCCCGTTTTACTCCCAAATGTTCTAACAGGACGCCTAAGGTATTTGCTTTATCGACTCCGCAGGGCACTACTTCTAAGAAGTAAGGCTCGGAACGGAATGTGTCCAAAGTTCCGGCCAGACGCCTTTTCCAATGTTGTTCCAGCCCGACCAAAGCTTCCTCCTTATTGCTCACCAGCATACATTTGCATGGTGCAAAATCTATGGCAGTGGAGAATTCTTCTTCTCTGATTATTCTCAAGTTATTCAGTTGGGCTTCACGCTTTATGTGTTCATTGTTCGGACTGTCTGTTATGATGTTGTCATCATGGTAGGTAAAGATGGCAAAACCGTTCTTGCGGGCTTTCTTTTCCAGATAAGGCAGCATTTCCGGATTGATGCGGCGTTCAAACAGTATTTCTCCGTTCTGCGCCTTTATTATCTGGCAACCATTGTAGGAGAGTACGAATCCTCCATAATTACCTAGTTCAAGGACCTTGGCCAATGGCATCAGCCCGTAAGTCGGCCTACCGGATGCCAAGACTATGCGCACTCCCATTTGCTGTACCTTCAGCAAAGCTGCTAATGTTCTTTTACTGATTTCTCTTTCATCATTGAGTAGCGTTCCGTCTACATCAAGAACCAATAATTTATATTTCATGGCAACTCAATTTTGGGGTTATTATGTTACAAAGTTAGAAAAATGACTGTTAAAACGGTAATATTCGTTTTATTGTTTACTGAATTTTCTTTTATTTATTCTATCTTTGCCTGCGTTTTGTTCCGCATTCTCTATCCGGAGAAGCGGATGAAAAGGGAATCGGGTGAAAGTCCCGAACAGTCCCGCTGCTGTGAGTTCCATGTTCGGTGTATCATACTTGTGCCACTGTCTTTCAGAAAGGATGGGAAGGCGATGCACCGGGAACGAGTCAGAAGACCTGCAAAACAAAGTCGAAAAATTGTCCATTCGAGGAAAGTGGGCAGTGCGCAAATGGTTTTAAGATAATCTTCAATTATTCTATGTCAGGAAGGACTAAGGTACAATTGGTCTGTGCCGTTTTCTTGAGTGTAAGCATGTTCCGGCTCTCTGCCCAGGAAGTGGGGGGAGATACGATTACGGGGAAAGTGCATCAGATAGAGAAAGTGACAGTGACAGCACGTCGGTCACCCAACAAAGTAACTTCTGCCGTACCCGTACAGACTATGTCACAGCAGGACATCAGCCGGTTGGGAATACAGAATATGGCAGATGCCGTGCGGCGCTTTGCCGGTGCCAATGTCAAGGACTATGGAGGTATTGGAGGATTGAAAACGGTTTCCATCCGCAATATGGGGGCGGCTCATACGGCTGTCAGTTATGATGGGGTGGCGGTGAGCAACTGTCAGGCAGGGCAGATAGACATCGGACGTTTTTCATTGGACAATGTTTCCATGCTTTCGCTCGCCATCGGGCAGTCGGAGGACTTGTTGCAGTCTGCCCGCTTGTATGCATCGGCCGGTGTGCTGGGCATAGAGACGGAAAAGCCTCATTTTGACGATGGGCGTAATGCCGCTTTCCAGGCACGGGTGCGTGGCGGTTCGTTCGGAATGGTCAGCCCCTCGCTGCGTTGGTGGCAGAAGTTGGGCGGTCGTACACGCGTGGCGGTAGATGCCGGTTATATGAGGGCGGACGGGAATTATCCTTTTACGCTGGTCAATGGCAAATATGTGACGGAAGAGAAACGTAATAACTCCGGCATCTATTCATGGCAGGGCGAAGCCACCCTTTATCATACGTTCAAGGATGGCGGTGAACTGGATGTGAAAGGCTACTACTTCTATTCCCGTCGGGGACTTCCGGGGGCGGTTACACTCTATAATCCTCTTTCCGATGAGACACTTTGGGATGAGAATACTTTTGTACAGGCACGTTATAGGAAGCATTTTTCGCCCCAATGGAGTTTGCAGGCGCAGGCAAAGTATAATCATGGCTGGAACAAGTATAAGGATGAAGGCAAGGAATATACCGACGGATATTATCGGGAAAATCACCGGCAAGACGAGTATTATATCTCCGCGACCGTTCTCTACCGTCCTCTGGAAACTTTGACCCTTTCGTTGGCGCAGGACGGAGTGATGAACAAGCTACGCAACAGCTTGCCGGAATGTCCTTTCCCCACAAGATATACTTCTATCAGTGCTTTCAATGCACGCTATCGGCAAGGATGGCTCACGGCCACCGCTTCGTTGGTGCATACCGCCACGTCGGAGCATACAGAGAAGGGTACGACTCCCGACGATTTCCATCGTTTTGCCCCTTCTCTGTCGGTCAGCATGCAGCCGTGGCAGGACGAGTCACTGTATCTCCGGCTGATGTATAAGAGTACGTTCCGTCTGCCCACTTTCAATGACCTCTATTACTACCGGCTGGGCAACCGCAATCTGCGGCCCGAGAAAGCGGACGAATATAATGTCGGTATCACATGGAGCAAATCCGGATGGGCTGTGTTCGATTATATTTCCTTTACGCTCGACGGTTACTACAACGATGTGACGGATAAGATTGTGGCTTTTCCCACCACCTATGCGTGGAAGATGGCAAACTACGGCAAGGTACATGCCGCAGGTGTGGATGCCACTTTGGCCGCCACTGTACCCTTGACAAAAAAAATAAAACTGGTTATGTCGGGCGGATATACGTGGCAGAAGGCCATTGACCTGACTGATGCCGATGCCAAGAACTATAAAGACCAATTGCCTTATACCCCTCTCCATAGCGGAAATGCGTCTGCCATTGTGGAAACGCCGTGGGTGAATGTGGGCTACTCGGTGGTGGGAGTGGGAAAACGCTACTATTTGTCGCAGAACCTTCCGGAGAATGAGATTGAGGGGTATTGGGAGCATACGATGAGCCTCTCTCATGAGTTTGCTTTGGGCAGTTGCCGACTCCGGTTGCAGGCTGAGATTATAAACCTGACCGATGAACAGTATGACGTGATAAAATATTATCCTATGCCGGGCCGTTCGTGGCGGCTGACGGGGACCTTTAAGTTTTGAGTCAGCCATTTATAAACAATAAGAAATAATTATAAACAATAACAACAGTGATTATGAAAGTAAGAAGTTTATTATTCGGTATGCTCTGCATGCTTGCTTTGGGTGCCTCTTTGGTATCTTGTAGTGACGACGACGATGATTCTCTGGATGATGACGGGTCGAAGGTGACACTGCCGCAGACGCGTGTCTATATTCTGAACGAAGGCTCTCAAGGGGCCAACAATGCAGGACTTGCCTTTTATGCACCCAATAAGGATGCGGATTTTATCAGTGATATCTACAAGACCCAAAACAATGCCAAGTTGGGTGACCTTGGTCAGAGCATGATTGAGTATGAAGATGAAATATATATAGCCGTTTATGGCTCTAATTATCTGACCAAGCTGAATGCTGCAGGTGTGGAGTTGAAACGTGTTTCGTTCGTAGGCGACAACGACCTCAGTGCTGGTATTCGCTATATAGATGCTGAGGATGGGTATATCTATGCTTCCTTTTGGGGAGGAGCAGTGGCTAAAATCAATGCGACAACGTTGGAGGTAGTGGATAAATTGACCGGACTTGGTGACAATCTGGAAGGTGTGGCAATCTGTGAGGACATGCTTTATGTTTCGAATAGTTGTACTGCTGACTATACTTATCACAATGATGTTAAAGTGATAGACTTGCGAACATTCACACTAAAGGAAACATTGACAGTGGCTTCCAATCCCAATACACAAATGCTGGAAGAGGACGACAAAGTGTTCCTCATTTCTGATGATTATTCTTCTGCAGAGGGCTATGTGCTGCAGATGATTGAGCCGGCCAAAGGCAACAAGGTTACCAAGATAGGCAATGCCACTTATATGGCTGCCAATAATGATATATTGTATCTGGTGAATTCAATGACGGACTGGAGTACTAAACCGGTTACAACTGTCAACACTTTCTTTACTTACAACATCAAGACGGGACAGATGAATAATGCTTCTTTCCTGAAAGATGCTTCTGCTGAACTTGTATCGAGTACATTGCATATGTTGACAATAAACGACAATAACGGTGATATTTATATCAGTACTTCCGATTTCATTACGAACGGTACCATCTACCGTTTCAAGAAAGACGGTACGTTCATAGAAAAGTTCGATGCAGGAGGTGTCAATCCTAATTCCGCTGTTTTCTTTAATTAATGTCGATGAAAAGGAACAGCTTTCTTATCTGCATACTCGCAGTCTTGCTTCTTTTCTCCTGCGGGGGAAGGGGCAAGACTGCCTCTGCTTTGCCCGACGGTGACACCATTCCCTTACGTTATGCGGAGAACCTTACCTTAGTGTCCTATCCCGACTATACCCTTGCCACCCTGCGCAATCCCTGGGATACGTTGCACACGCTGCATACCTATATCCTGGTTCCTAAAGACCGTGAACTCCCGGCACATCTTCCGGAAGGTACCGTGGTGCGTACCCCGCTCTCCAAATCGGTCATTTACTCTTCCGTACATTGCGGGTTGATGGATAATCTGGGCGTGTTCAGTAGTATCGGCGGCGTTTGCGACCTGAAGTACATTAAGCTGCCGGCCGTGCACGAGGCTTGCCGTCGGGGTATCATTGTCGATTGCGGCGATGGTATGAATCCCGATATGGAACGTATCATCGACCTGCATCCCGATGCCATTCTTCTATCTCCGTTCGAGAACAGTGGTGGTTATGGCCGTATCGAGAAACTGGATATTCCCATCATCGAATGTGCCGACTATATGGAAACTTCCGCTTTGGGCCGTGCCGAATGGATGTGTTTTTACGGGCTGCTCTTCGGGGCTGCGCCACAAGCCGACAGTCTGTTTGCCGAGGTGGATAGCTGCTACCGGCGCCTCAAGATGCGTGCAAAGCTTTCCTCCACCTCACTGTCCATTGTCAGCGAGTTGAAAAGCGGCTCGGCATGGTACGTGCCGGGAGGGCGTAGCACCATAGGAAGGCTTTTTCAGGATGCTTGCGGGCGTTACGCCTTTGCCGATGATACCCACAGCGGTTCTGTTCCTCTGGCTTTCGAGACCGTTTTCGACAAGGCGGGCGATGCCGACGTTTGGCTGGTGAAGTACAACCGCGACCACGACATGAGCTATGCTGATTTGGAGGCGGATTATATCGGCTACACCGGTTTTAAGGCTTTCAAGACCCGGAATGTCTATGGTTGTAATACGGCGAAAGTTCCTTTCTACGAGGAGACTCCGTTCCGTCCCGATTATTTGTTATCCGACCTAATACAGATTCTGCATCCCGAAATAGGAGATTTGGGAGGCTTGCGCTATTTTTGCAGACTGAAGGAGTGATGAACACAGAGATACGGAACTTTTGTGAAAGTAATAGAAAACTCTGTGCCTCCGTGTCTCTGTGTGCTAAATAATGTAACTATGAGTAAAGGCTGGAAATATGGTATCGGGTTGGGAGTAGTAATCTTATTGCTTTTTGCGGGCAATCTGCTGGTGGGGTCGGTTTCGATTCCGCCTGCCGATGTTTTCCGTATCCTGCTCGGTGGAGAGGGGGAGAAGGCAAGCTGGAGCTTCATTCTTTGGGAATCCCGTTTGCCCCAAGCGCTGACGGCGCTGCTTTGCGGTGGCGCATTGGCTGTCTGCGGACTGATGTTGCAGACGGCTTTCAAGAATCCGCTGGCAGGACCATCCATTCTGGGCATCAACGCCGGGGCAAGTCTGGGAGTGGCCTTCGTCATGTTGCTGTTTGGCGGCAGCATCACGGCAGGGGCGTTCAGTCTGTCCGGCTTCTTCTCCGTACTGCTTGGCGCATTTATCGGAGCCATGCTGATTATGGCACTTATCCTTTTCTTTTCCACGCTGATAAAGAGCAATATCATGCTGCTGATAACGGGTATCATGATAGGCTACATCGCTTCTTCGGCCATTGCCCTGCTGAACTTCTTTGCTACGGCAGAGGGGGTGCAGTCCTATATGATATGGGGGCTGGGCAACTTCGGTGGAGTTTCCCTACAGCAGATGCCGGCCTTTGCGCTGGTCACCATTGTGGGACTGTTCGGCTCATTATTGTTGATAAAGCCCCTGAACGCCTTGTTGCTGGGAGAGCGCTATGCCGAAAATCTAGGTGTAAATATCCACCGTGTGCGCAACTGGCTTTTGATTATCACCGGGCTCTTGACGGCTGTCACCACCGCCTTCTGTGGTCCGGTCGCCTTTATCGGCCTGGCCGTGCCGCATGTGGCTCGCATGATATTGGGGACAGCCAATCACAATTCCCTATTGCCGGTCACCATCCTGAGTGGCGGTGCAGTGGCACTGCTTTGCAACCTGATTTGCGTCTTGCCCGGCGAAGCGGGTATTATCCCCTTGAATGCCGTCACGCCCATTATCGGTGCGCCGGTCATCATCTACGTTATTCTGAGCCAGCGGAAGCCCCAACAATTCAACTAAGCTATTGCCAACAGCTTGACAAGTTTTTGCCTTACTATTGGCAAGACTTTGCCACCGCGTTGGCAAACTTTTGCCATAGGCATGGCAAAGTTTTGCCAAACCTATGGCAATGTCTTGGCAAAATTTCTTTCTGATTATCAACGTGCTACTTTTTTTGTATTTTTCTCTCCATTCTATAGGGTTTTATCTTCCTCACCGCTCTTATTAATAGAAACCCCTTAAAAACATGCCTTATGAAAAACTTTGTAGGATTTACACTTGGGTGTTTGTTTGCATTCTTATCTTCGGGTATCACCCCGTTGATGGCGCAGGACGCGGCAGTGAACGAGCTCGTCATCACCGGTACGGTCAAGAATAAGGACAGCAGGAAGAAACTCGAAAACGTGAACGTCTCTGTTGTCGGCAACAATATCGGAACGGTGACCAATGCCGACGGCACATTCTCCTTGAAGGTAGCGGAAACGGAAGCTTTCCGTGGACTGGAAGTCTCCCATATCGGCTATCTCACTACACACCTCTCTCTGGAAGAACTTGAAAAAACGGGCGGGCTGACCATCTGGATGATACCGGCTCCCAATCTTTTGAGCGAGATTGTGGTCTATGGCAATAATCCCCGCGTCATAGTGGAAGAGGCCATCAAGAAAATTCCAGTAAATTATTCTGGCAATGACAACATGCTGACCGCCTTCTATCGGGAAACCGTGCAGAAGCGCCGCCGCTATATCAGCGTGTCCGAGGCAGTGATGGATGTCTATAAGACGGATTATAACTCCCGCGATGTAGACCGCGACAAGGTGCAGCTGCTGAAAGGCCGCCGCCTGCTGAGCCAAAAGCAGAGTGACACGCTGGCTGTGAAAGTGGTGGGAGGCCCCAATTTGTCCCTTTATCTGGACATTGTGAAGAATGGCGATGCGCTGTTGAGCACGGACAATCTGGACTATTATGAATTCCGTATGGAGGACCCCGTCAATCTGGATAACCGCATGCAGTATGTAGTCAGCTTCCGTCCGCGGGTCAGCCTGATGTATGCCTTGTTCATCGGGAAACTGTATATAGACTACGAACGGCTCTCCTTTACACGTGCCGAGTTTGGCCTGGACATGGCAAACCGGGTGAAGGCAGTGGAGGCCATTCTGCATAAGAAGCCCGTCGGCTTGCGGTTCCGCCCGCAGGAAGTCGCCTATCTGGTGACCTACAAGCAGCAGGGGACCAAGACTTACCTGAACTATATACGGAATGTCATCCGCTTTAAATGCGACTGGAAAAAAAGACTGTTCTCCTCCAGCTACACCGCTTTCTCCGAAATGGTGGTGACCGACAGGACGGAAAGCCCTCTCTCCGGCATCTCCAACAAGAATACCTTCAAACGGAAGCAGGTATTCTACGACCTGGTGGATGAGTATTGGAACGAAGACTTCTGGAGGAACTACAATATCATAGAACCTACGGAATCCCTGGAGAATGCAGTCAGTAAATTGCGGAAACAATCCAATTGATTATCTGATAGTTTTCCTTATATTTGGAGCAACCGAGAAAAAACACCGTGTATGCTGGACGAACTGATGATACTGGCCAGAATAAAGGAGGGCGATATAAAGGCGTTCGAAGGAATCTTCCGCCGGTATTATTCCCCTCTTTGCTGGTATGCTGCGGGCATCACGGGTGATACGGCGTCTGCCGAGGAAATTGTGGAGGAGCTGTTCTACGTGCTGTGGAAGAACCGGGAGCGGTTACAAGTATTCCAGTCCGTGAAAAGCTATCTCTACCGTTCTGTGAGAAATGAAGCCGTGCAGTTTTGTGAGCATCAGGAGGTCAAGGAGCGCTATCGGGCATCTGTCCGTACGGAGTCCGGGCCGGGCTATTCGTCCGACCCCCACGCGCATTTGGAGTACGAGGAACTCCAGACCCTCATCCGGCATACGCTCGACAAGCAGCCCCGGCGCCGGCAGCAGATTTTCAGGATGCACCGCATGGAGGGGAAGAAATATGCAGAGATTGCCTTGTCGCTTTCGTTGTCCGTCAAGACGGTGGAAGCGGAAATGACCAAGGTACTCCGAACCTTACGAAACGAAATTGATAATTATATCCGGACACAATGATGGAAGTAGATAAAAAGAAGACAAGGACCGACGAGGCATGGGTACGGCTTTATGCCCGCTTCGAAACGGACTGCCTGCTGCCGGCAGATGCGGAACACGCTCCGGCAATGCACCGCAGGCTTTACCTCAAGTGGGGGAGCGTTTCGGCAGCCGTGATTGCCGGAATCGTATGTTTTGCCGCATGGTGGGCCGTACCGGAACAAGGTGGGGACAGTCGTAGCTTGCTGACGGAGGAGAACCGGGAGAAGCCCACACTGGTCAAGACCCTTGAAGACGGTTCGGTGGTATATCTGGCGCAGGAAAGCACGCTGAAGTATCCTGAACATTTTGCGGAAGACAAGCGGGAAGTGAACCTGCAGGGTGAAGCCTTCTTCGATGTGGCAAAGAAACCCGAGCAGGCTTTTACGATTGAGACGGCGAGGGTGCGTGTGGAGGTACTGGGCACGGCTTTCAATGTCAGGAGCAATGAAGGGCTCCCCTTCAGCTTGTCCGTGAAGCGCGGGAAGGTGAAGGTGCTGCTGAAACAAGAGGAACAGACGGTCTTTGTAGAGGCGGGAGAAACGGTTATCTTGCAGGGGGGCAGTCTGCTCGTCAGCGAGACGGAGAATCCGGAGCTCTTTGACCGCTACACCAGCAACATCCGTTTCAAGGACGAGTGCCTGGAGGATGTGCTGCGTGCCATCAATAAGGAGTCTGCCGGCTGGCAGATAGAAGCCGCGTCGCCAACCCTGGGCAAACGGCGGCTGACGGTCGAATTTTCGAATAACTCCCCGGAGTCTGTGGCCGAGCTGATATGCTGGACGTTCGACTTGAAGTGTACACGTCAGGGCAATAGACTGATATTGTCGGAACAATGAATTCAATGAAATGCTTCATTCTCCATTTGCCACTCTTCATTTTCTTCCTGGCAGGCAGTGCAAGAGCGGACGGAGGCGATGTGCTGGACCGCATCGTCCGGCTGCCTGGAATGAAGGGAACGGTTTATGCGCTGTTGGGGAAAGTCTCGGAGCAGTCCGGCTATCTGTTTATCTATGATAGTAAGGTCATCCATAACGACTCAGTGGTGAGGGTCAGGAAGCAGGAGTGTTCCGTGAGGCAGGCCATTCATAGGATAACCGGCAGCCGGAACCTCGAATTGAAGGTATTAGGCAACCATATATTGATAACACGGGCGGCAGAAAGGAAGAGTATGGAAGAAACGGTACCCCTGCCGCCCCGACCGGCATATTCCACCATTGCCGGAATCCTGCTGGACAAGGAGACGGGAGAGCCCGTCGTCAGTGCGTCGGTCATCGCACAAGGAACCTCACTGGGTAACATTACCAACCAGAACGGTGAATTCCGGCTCAACCTGCCCGACTCGTTGAGGCGCTGCATGCTCTCCTTCTCCCATTTGGGTTATGTGGGGCAAACGGTGGAAGCCTCTGCTTTGGAAGGACGCAGCAATGTCCTGAGCCTTGAGCCGAAAGTCATTTCCTTGCAAGAAGTGCTTATCCGCTTGGTGGAGCCTAAAAAGCTGCTTCGCGAGATGATAGAGCACCGGGATAGGAACTGCTCCACTTCTCCGGTCTATCTGACCACCTTCTACCGGGAAGGCGTACAACTGAAGAACAAGTTCCAAAGCCTGACGGAGGCGGTTTTCAAGGTCTACAAATCGCCCACGATGGAGCCCGGACTGAAGGACCAGGTGAAGTTGCTCAAGATGAGCAAGATAGACAACCGGGAGCAGACGGACAGTGTGCTTGCCAAAATCAGCTCCGGGGTGGAGGCGTGTCTGCAGTTGGACATCATGAAGAATCTTCCCGACTTCCTCTTGCTGGAATCCGGCGAGGAACTTTATACCTATACCTCGGGCGACATCGTATCGGTGGACGACCGTACTGCCAACGTCGTCTATTTTGAGCAGAAACGGGGGGTAAAGGAGCCTTTGTTCTGCGGAGAACTCTATATAGACTCGGAGAACAGCGCCTTGCTGCGTGCCCGCTTCGAGATTCATCCCCGGTATGTGAAGGCCGCCACACGGCTTTTCGTGATACGCCAGGCTCCGAAAATCAGGCTGACAACGGAGAAACTTGTCTATACCGTCTCATACAAACCCTGGAACGGTACCTATTATGTCCACCACATCCGTGGCGACCTTTACTTCAAGATGAAGAGAAAACGCATGCTCTTCAGTAATCCCACTCTGTATACCTGGTTCGAGATGGTGACCTGCCGGATTGACGGGGAGAACGTGACGCGCTTCCCGCGTGCGGAACGGTTGCCGGTGCATACCGTCTTCTCTGAAACCGACTTCAAGTATGACGCCGATTTCTGGGGCGACTTCAATGTGATTCCGCTGGAAGAGGAGCTTGGAAAGATTATCGAGAAGGTCTCCCTGAAGATAGAGCAGACGGAAGCTCCGTAAACATGGCCCTCAATCGTTTGCGGCGGGTAGGTTGTATATTCTACACTAAAATTATCTCTATTTTGTTTTTTTATTGTAATTTTGCCCCCGGTATTAGTTTAAATTTAAAGATTGTAACTATGAGATTACCTGAGGACCCGGTGATGCTGTACAGCTTCATCAACATGAAACTGCGTGATTTCTATCCTTCGCTGGACGCGCTCTGCGAGGATATGAACGTGGAGAAAGAGGACATTGTACGAAAATTGAAGCTCGTGGGATTTGAGTATAATCCTGCAAAGAACAGATTTTGGTAAATAATGTTTCTGTATAAAACAACTCCCGTTGCTTGTTGTTGTAAAGCGCAAGTTAACGGGAGTTGTTTTGTTATGGAACTATGGGATAAGGCAGAACGTCTTTGGACGAGGGTCAAGAACTGGAAAACAGTACGCGGCTGGCACATCTGGAAGTTGAAGCTGGTGGATGCCCGGTTGTATTTCGTCAGCATGTTCGTCGGTTTGCTGACGGGACTGGTCGCTGTGCCCTATCACTATCTTCTCTATTATCTGTTCCACCTCCGCAGTGTTTTTTTCGCTTCGCATCCGGCCTGGTACTGGCACATTCCACTCTTTCTGTTTTCTTGGGGCATTCTCGTCTTCGTCATGTGGCTCGTGGGGAAAATGCCGCTTATCGGCGGGGGAGGTATTCCGCAGACACGCGGCGTGATTAACGGGCGCATCACTTACCGGCATCCTTTCATCGAGATGGTATCCAAGTTCGTAGGGGGCATTTTGTCCTTCTCGGCGGGGCTGTCTTTGGGGCGCGAAGGGCCTTCCGTGCAGATAGGCTCCTATGTGGGTAGCCTGGTATCCCGCTGGACCCATATCCTGAAAGGCGAACAGAAACAGTTGCTGGCAGCCGGAGCGGGAGCGGGGCTCGCTGCGGCTTTTGCAGCGCCACTGGCTTCCTCGCTCATTGTAATAGAATCCATTGAACGCTTCGATGCCCCTAAGACGGCCATCACTACCTTGCTGGCGGGTGTTGTGGCAGGAGCCGTGGCAAGCATGGTCTTTCCCGTGAATCCTTACCATCTGATAGAGGTAACGGAACCGGTTTTCGCCTTCTTTGTCCAGGTGAAGTATTTCTTGATATTGGCGGTGATTGTCTCCGTATGCGGGAAGTTCTACTCCTCCACCATGAATGCTTTCAGGCATGTGTATGCCAAAGTCAATTCTCCGGCGTATGTCAAGATGTTATATCTGGTGCTGGTGGCCTACATCATTTCGCTGATGCAGGTCAATCTGACCGGAGGCGGGGAGCAGTTTCTGCTGGCCCAGGCACAGAATGGCAGTACGCAGATTATGTGGGTGACGGCCGTCATGTTGTTGCATTTTGTCTTTTCAGTTTTCTCTGTCTCTTCCGGATTGCCGGGCGGCAGTTTCATTCCGACGCTGGTTACGGGAGGGTTGTTGGGACAGATTGTCGGTCTGGTAGGAGTGAGGTACGGTGTCATCGGGCAAGAGAATGTCAGTTATATCATGCTTGTTTCCATGTCGGCTTTTCTGGTGGCCGTGGTCCGTACACCGCTCACGGCCATTGTGCTGATTACGGAGATTACGGGACATTTCGAAGTCTTTTATCCTTCGGTGGTTGTTGGCGGGTTGACCTACTATTTTACGGAACTTCTGCAAATGAAGCCTTCCAACGTCTCCCTCTATGAAGATATGATTCATGCTCCCGATTTTAAAGAAGAGAAACGCTATACGCTTTCAGTGGAGATTATGACGGATTCTTATCTGGACGGGAAACTGGTGGACGAACTGTCCCTGCCGGAACGTTGCGCCATCATCAATGTACATCGGGATGGAAAAAATCTGGTCCCCACGGGAACTCGTTTGATTCCGGGGGACCAGGTACAGATTGAGATGGACTCGCAGGACATAGAGAAACTCTATGAACCGCTTGTCAGTATGGCGAATATCTATTAAGCCAGATTGCCTATCTCGTCCAGATTCTTCTGGATGTCGGCATCCGTCAGCTCGTAATTCACTAAATCGCCGGACAAATACTTGTCGTAGGATGCCATGTCGATAAGTCCGTGACCGGAAAGGTTGAACAGAATCACCTTCTCTTCACCCGTTTCCTTGCATTTGTTCGCTTCGCGGATGGTGGCGGCAATGGCATGGCAGGACTCGGGGGCGGGGATGATGCCCTCTGCTTGCGCAAACAGACAACCGGCGTCGAATGATTCGAGCTGCTTGATGTCCACCGCTTCCATATAACCGTCTTTCAGCAGTTGTGATACGATGACACCTGCACCGTGATAGCGTAGGCCGCCGGCATGGATATTGGCAGGGGCAAAGTTGTGTCCCAGTGTAAACATGGGCAGCAACGGAGTGTATCCGGCCTCGTCTCCGAAGTCGTATTGGAATTTGCCGCGTGTCAGCTTCGGACATGAAGCAGGTTCGGCGGCGACAAAGCGTGTTTTCTTTCCTTCGAGGATGTTGTGGCGCATGAAGGGGAAGGCGATACCGCCAAAGTTGGAACCTCCTCCGAAGCAGGCGATGACGGTGTCGGGATATTCACCCGCCATTTCCATCTGCTTTTCGGCTTCCAGTCCGATGACGGTCTGGTGCAGGGCCACGTGGCTCAATACGGAGCCGAGGGTATATTTGCAGTTGGGAGTGGTCTGTGCCAGCTCTATGGCTTCGGAAATGGCTGTTCCCAGCGAGCCCTGATAGTTGGGGTGGGCGGTCAGTATATCTTTTCCGGCGCGGGTAGACATGGAGGGAGACGGGGTAACCTGCGCACCGAATGTCTGCATGATGCTGCGGCGGTAGGGCTTCTGCTCGTAACTGATTTTCACTTGATAGACAGCAGCTTCCAGCCCGAAAAGGCGGGCGGCATATGCCAGGGAAGCTCCCCATTGTCCGGCACCGGTCTCGGTGGTCACGTTGGTCACTCCTTCCTGCTTGCAATAGTACGCCTGCGGGATGGCGGAGTTCAGCTTGTGCGAGCCCATCGGGCTGACGCTCTCGTTCTTGAAGTAGATATGTGCCGGTGTGCCGAGTGCTTTCTCCAATCCATAAGCGCGCACCAGCGGAGTGCTGCGGTAGTATTTGTACATTTCGCGGACCTCTTCGGGGATTTCAATCCACGCGTCGGTCTGATTCAATTCCTGGCGGCAGAGTTCCTCGGCAAAGATAGGATACAAGTCTTCTGCTTTCAGCGGTTGCTTGGTGCCGGGGTGAAGCGGCGGCATGGGCTTGTTCACCATATCGGCTTGTATGTTATACCAGTACTGTGGGATTTCCTCTTCCGGGAGAATGAATCTTTTCTTTTTGTTGCTCATAGTGGTTAAAATTATTAATAATTCAATGCCCAAATGTAGCTATTATTTTTGAACCAATTTCTTTTTCCTTTTGTTTTTTGTATATCAAGGTATATTTGTCTAAGTTTGCCGCGTTTCATTAATCGATGCATTTATGAAGATTTATCATAAATTCCTTTTGTATCAAAATAAATGGATTCACCCTTACGTACGGATGACAGTGGGAGTAATGACTTCCATCACTTATTTGGCCTCCATCCTGCTGATTGTCGGCGTGGTCTATGAGCATGGCTTTACGATTTCAGAGGTCGAGGCGCATCAGCTCCAACGCTTGTACCATGGGGTGTGGATTGTTTTTCTGGTAGATGTCACCCTTCGCATCTTGCTGGAATACAAGGATACCCGGCGCACCTTCAGTAAGCTCACCTGGATACTGACCATTCTGCTCTATCTGACTCTTATCCCGGTCATTTTCCATCGTCCGGAGGAGGAGGGCGCCATCTTGCAGTTCTGGGAATTTCTGCATGGCAAGGCCTATCATCTTGTCCTGCTGCTGGTGTTTTCCTTTTTCAGCCTTTCCAACGGGTTGGTACGGTTGCTGGGGCGGCGTACGAACCCTTCGCTTATTCTGGCTGCCAGTTTCCTGATAATCATAATGATAGGCACGGGGCTGTTGATGTTGCCGCGCTGCACGGTGAACGGCATATCGTGGGTCGACTCGCTGTTCATATCCACCAGTGCGGTGTGCGTCACGGGGCTGACGTCTGTCGATGTGGCGTCCACTTTTACCCCGACCGGTTTTGTGGTAATCATTCTGCTGATTCAGATAGGCGGTCTGGGAGTGATGACACTGACGAGCTTCTTTGCCATGTTCTTCATGGGTAATACCTCGTTGTACAATCAGTTGGTGGTGCGCGACATGGTGAGTTCCAATTCCTTGAATTCCTTGCTCTCCACCCTGGTCTATATTCTGGCCTTTACGCTGGTGATTGAAGGAATAGGGATGCTTGCTATCTGGGGAGACATCCACGGGACGATGGGGATGGACCTTCAGGAAGAGCTGGCCTTTTCCGCTTTTCATGCCATTTCCGCTTTCTGCAATGCGGGATTCTCCACGTTGCCCGGAAATCTGGGTAATCCGTTGGTGATGACGGGGCACAACCCGTTCTTCATCTATATATCTCTGCTGATTATTTTGGGGGGTATCGGTTTCCCCATACTGGTGAATTTCAAGGATATTATTCTTTACCATCTGCGTCGTCTGTGGCACTTTCTGCGTACGTGGCATTGGGACGGCAAGCGTTTTTACCATCTGTACAACCTGAATACAAAGATTGTACTGATAGTCACCTTCCTGCTGCTGGTACTGGGCACGGTGGGCATTGCTGTCTTTGAGTGGAATGCCGCCTTCGCCGGCATGTCGGTGGCCGACAAGTGGACGCAGGCGTTTTTCAATGCCACGTGTCCCCGTACGGCAGGCTTTACCAGTGTGGACTTGGCAGGCTTGGGGGTACAGACATTGCTTATATATCTGTTTCTGATGTGGGTGGGAGGCGGTTCACAGTCTACGGCAGGCGGTATCAAGGTAAATGCCTTTGCGGTAGTGGTGCTGAATCTGGTGGCTGTGTTGCGCGGCACGGAACGGGTAGAGGTGTTTGGTCGTGAGCTGTCACACGATTCCATCCGTCGTTCCAATGCCACGGTGGTGATGTCGTTCGGCGTCTTGTTGCTGTTTGTTTTCATCATCAGTATGCTGGAGCCGGGTACGTCGCTTTTGGCCATTACCTTCGAGTGTGTGTCGGCATTGAGCACGGTGGGGTCTAGTTTGAACCTTACCCCGCGGTTGGGAGACGACAGCAAGCTGCTGGTGGCACTGCTGATGTTTGTGGGGCGTGTGGGACTGATTACGCTGATGCTTGGCATCATCAAGCAGAAGAAGCATACGAAGTATCAGTATCCGAGTGGTCAGATTATAATCAATTAAATAAGATGAAGTATATTATTATCGGTTTAGGGAATTATGGTCACGTGCTGGCAGAAGAGCTTTCTGCACTGGGGCACGAAGTGATAGGTGCGGACGTGAGCGTCGGCCGGGTGGATAGTCTGAAGGAAAAGATTGCCACAGCCTTTGTCATCGATGCGACGGACGAGCAGGCGTTGTCCGTGTTGCCGCTGAACAGTGTGGACGTGGTGATTGTTGCCATCGGCGAGAATTTCGGTGCATCCATCCGTGTAGTGGCTTTGCTGAAGCAGAAGAAGGTGCAGCATATCTATGCCCGCGCCATTGACGCTGTCCACCGTTCCGTACTCGAGGCTTTTGAGCTGGAACGCATTCTTACTCCCGAGGAGGATGCCGCACGCGGACTGGTACAGTTGCTGGAATTCGGTGCCGATATGGAGACATTCCGCGTGGCACCGGATTATTATGTAGTCAAGTTCACCGTTCCGGACAAGTTCATTGGCTATTATGCCAATGAATTGAATCTCGATAAGGAGTTTGGCCTGAAGATGCTCGCCTTGAAACGTGCCGAGACTTTGAAGAATTGCCTGGGCATCTCGTATGTGGAACACAATGTACTGAACGAACTGCCGGAAAATGACCAGATACAAGCCGGCGACCAGTTAGTGTGCTACGGACGGTATAAGGATTTCCAGAAGTTCTGGAAAGCACTATGATAATTGGTAGTTGGAAATGTGTCAAAAGTGGTATTCACCCCCCATTTTCAACTAATCAAAGTCCTTCTCCCGACACCGATAATGGAAATAATCAGTCAGGAAGTGTGCATTCTTGCGTATGAACTCTTGCCCGTATTCTTTTCTTTGCAAACTGTTCAGATAAGCATCCGGAAGCATGCCTTCGTCTTGCAGGATGCAACTCAATTGGTAGGGGATAATGTCTGGGTTGACGATGAACATAATGGCGTTTTTCTCTGCTTCCTCCTTATTATAATTGGGGTTGTCCGGAGATTTGATGCATTCGCACAGCTTGAATTGGATATGTAGGCCGGTGTGCGGGTTGGCCATCAGCATGGCTCCGGTTTCTGTATGTATGCGTGGTATGTCCAGGTCTTCTTTCAAGCCGTATCCCATCTTGTTCAGCAGAAAATCAGAGATTTCCTCTTGCGATTGGCAGAATACAAAAGATTTCCCGCCGGATGCTTTTATGAAATCATGGAATGTAGCCTTTTCATTCGTCTTTTCTTTCTGTTTCGTCAAGTCGTCCACATATTCCGCCATTTTCTGGTCGTACTTGTTTTCGAGAAGCATGCCGCACTGCCACCATGTGTTACCAAAATAAATCAGTTCGCAGATAAGGGTGCTTTTCCCTACCTCTCGGCTACGGATGGCCGAAAGGTTCAAGGACTTCTTGGTTATCTTGAATTCGCCTTCGTCCTCACTGCACAAATCTTTGACGTACAGATACCTGTCATCTTCTTTCTCCAGCAGATAACAACTGTTTTCCCGTACCTTCACCTTGCCCCAAAGCTGATGTTCGGGATGGGCTTTTCCGATGAGAGCCAGCCATTCCGGTGAGGTCAGCGACAGCAGGTTGCGGCGGCCTTTGAACGTCAGTGAGGTGCGTGTGGCATATATGAGGGTCTCTGCCATTTCGGGAGTAATCTTTTCATCATCCAGCAACCGTTCAGCTTCGTCCCGGCATTGGGCGACATTTTCGATGTTGAAGTAGCATTGGTAGTGAAACCAATCCAGTATCTCCCGGTAGCGGAAGAAGTCTTCTTCTCCCATGGCAGAGTGGTATAGAAATTCCTGCATCCTTTCATTTTCGGGAGCGGTTTCGTATTCCTCTGCAAGCAGTCCGTATATCTCTTGTGCAGTCTGCTCTATTCCGGGATTCTCGGGGTTGATGGCGCTTATTCCCCGGCACAGATATTGTATATGGTGCCAAAGCAGAAAGCGTATGTCCTCCAGATTGATTTCATCCGGAAAATAATCGCCTTTGATGGGGTAGAAGGGCAGATAGGCTCCGTATCGCTTCCGGCACTCGGCAGTGAATGCCTGCCAGATGCCGGTCTGGGAGATGACATCCTCAAACCATGCGGCGAGGCAGAGGCTTGTATAGCGTATGTTTTCCTCTTCTTCGAAGGCGTCGGCTATCGTTGAAGAGTAAAGTCTTTTGTGGATTTCGTTTGCAATGCCGACGTAGTACTGGTCAACGCTGTTTGTCTGCTTGTACGGATGCAGTTCCAACCATTTTTTGGGATATATTTTCTTCATGACTCTAAAGTGAGTTTGGTGTGTATTTTTTATATGTTTCATTTCCAGCGTAAAGATATGTTTTTTATGGGAATTTTCTTGTTTTTCCTCCTTTCGATTAGTATATTTGTATGCTACTATTAAATCGTTCCATCGTGTGGAAAAAATCGTTCTACCATGGTGGAACGATTTTTCTTCCGTGGTGGAATGATATTTTCTCCATGGTGGAATGATTAAAGAATAGCATTTCTTCTCCTTAATGCCGTGGAAGAAGAAATGACGGAATTGCAGGACCATTTAAAAACAGAATATATATGAGTGCGTATTACGACCTTTTCGAGAAACCCGACGTCCGCCAGACCGGCGAGCAACAATCCCTTTATGCCCGCTTTGTCCCCAAGGGCACCATCGACCGCAAGGAATTTATCGAGCGTGTACATCTTTTCACCGGCCTCAGCCGCAGCCTGCTGGAAGGAGCGATGGCAGGCTTTATGGACGAGTTGCGCGACTGCCTTGCCAATGGCTGGACGGTGGAGCTGGGCGAACTGGGTTACTTCACCCCCTCTTTGAGTTGTACCCGCCAGGCGACGGACAAGAAAGAGCTTCGTGCTGCCTCCATCGCTTTGCGCGGGTTGAATTTCCGTCTGGGCAGGGAGTTCTATAAGGATTTGAAAGGTAAGATGCAGTTGGAGCGTTGTCCGCAATCGGCATCGGCGCCTGCTTCGTCTGCCGATGAGGCGTTGGGCGTGGAGCAGCGCTGGCAGTTGCTGGATGAGTATTTGCAGCAGTATCCCTGCATCAATCGCTCCCAGTATGCACGGCTGGCAGGACGTAGTTATAAGCAGGCGGTTGTCGATTTGAATAGGTTTATAGAAGAAGGGGTGCTGATGAGGCATGGGATGGGGCCGAGTGTGGTGTATGCCAGAAAGAGGTAAAATTCAAGATGTGTATTTGCATCCGAATCGAAATGCAAAGGACATATCCCGTGAGCTCAATATGGATAAAGGGCTGTTATCCCGCATATTGAAAAAGCTGGAGGTAAATCATTCTCGACACCCCCAAGAATACGGACAGAGCACATCTGTTTTATGAGAAAGCCGGATTCAAGAAAATAGAGAAAGAAGAACTCCCCATCGAATACGATTATCCGTATGATGACAGTGACTTCTTCTGCCTGACCTTGAACGGATACCAATAAATTTACGGTTATTAGAAATTTAATCGGATAAATTAAGATTTATGGAGATACATAAAGTCCATTCTGTTTTTTTCAGTGCTACATTTACTACCAAAGCCATCGTGCAGGGTATCGTCAAGCAGCTGCACGCCGATAATATCCAACATGACATTACGAGTAATGTTTTAATCCCCCGGTTTGAGATTGGGACGCGATGAATTGTTGGTCGTAGGCGTGCCGTCCTATTCAGGAAGAGTGCCCGACACGTGCCATTGCGTCGGAGAACCCCATAAAGACAGATGAAGGTCAATGTATTTCATGTGGAAGGTGCATTGTCCTATGTCCTGTCGGCTCACGAAACTACCACTATCCATTTTTGGGAAAAAAGAGTTTGGAGTTTGCAAGCGCAAATTCAGAGAGAAAAGAACTTGAACTTTTTTACGCTGTCAATTAAAGATGCCGTAAAGGATAAAAACAATGTATGATTAAGGAATAAAATTTCTTAGTCATTGTCTATCAGTTCCTTTCTTTTTCTCCAATATCCTTTTTTATCCTACGAAAACCTCCTTAAACCTCCGTTAAAGCACCACCCCGTTTTCTGCCCGTTGTATCTTTGCATCGTGGTCACAAAGAAACTGGTTTTGCAGACTGACGAGCGAACAAGACCGACTTTTATTAATCAACTTAAAATTAAAAAACTATGGCTTTGAATTATGAAGTAAAAAAGAGAGTATTCGGTTTTGACGAGACAAAAACGGAAAAGTACGTGGCGCAGATGAAAACTTTGGGTGTGGTAGGTTTTAAGGATTTATGCGACGAGGTTTCCAAGATAGGCATGGCGCCTCGCGGTGTGGTGAAGTTGGTGCTGGACGGATTGATCGACACCTTGAATATGGATATCAACAAGGGATTTTCGGTACAGCTGGGTGAGTTCGGCTGTTTCCGTCCCGGCATCAACGCCAAGAGCCAGGACAAGCTGGAAGATGTGAAGGCAAGCACGATTTATCGCCGCAAGATTATCTTCACCCCGGGCTTCTACTTTAAGGATATGCTGACCCGCGCCAGCGTAGAGAAGATGGATTGGTCGGGCAACGGCACCGTTTCTGGTGGGGGTAGTTCCAAACCAAATCCGGATGGCGGCGGTTCCGATGGCGACCAGGGAGAAAATCCGTTAGGATAAACATTCTGTAAATAAGGAGAATATGAACTTTCTCAGAAAAAGGTTCATATTCTCCTTGAAATACTTGACTTCGCCTTTTGAATATCGTATCTTTACATCAATCATTTAAAAATCAGACAAACTGCTATGGAAACAGAAAATGGCTTTCGTATCACGACTTATAAAAAGAAAGATTTGGCATGCCTCTATTGCCCCAATGCTACTGCACGTTGCGCCATCCGCACCCTGACGCGGTGGATAAAACGGAATCATGAACTGTATGAAGCCTTGGCGCATACCGGGTACAATGTAAGGACACGGACATTCATGCCGAAGCAGGTGAGTCTTATCGTACAGTATCTGGACGAACCTTAATATTCTTTTCAACCTCATTTATTATGTTAAAGCGGGAAGTTGCGGTTAAACTTCCCGCTTTTGTTTTTGTCATAGATACGTTGCAACACAATAGGTATAACTAACATAAGGTATTAATTAAAAAAAGAGAAAAATGATGAAAAGAATAGTTCTGATATGGATGGCCGCCTTCCTGATGGGTGGCATGGCAATGGCACAACATGCTCGCCACAGTGATAAAATGCCCGAACCGAAAGTCCGTGCCGAGCGCATGACGGAACGGATGGTGAAAGAGTACTCCTTGAACGATACGCAGAAACAACAACTGCTGGAGGCAAATCTGGCATTGGTTGAGAAAATGGGAGATATGCCGATGCATCGTGCCAAAGCACACAAGCATCATAAGAGAGATGGCAAGCGCCATCAATTGACGGATGAGCAACGCGCGCAGAAAAAAGCGGAGATGGAAAAGAAGCGTGAAGAGATGAAGACTGCCCGTATTGCTTATGATTCACAACTCCAGAAGATTATGACGGAAGAACAATATGCTGCATACAGCAAGAAAGTGCAGGATAGAAAAGCAAAAATGGAATCTAAAAGAAAATAAATTTTCTATTGCATTCAATTTGTACTATTTTTGTCCGGTCAACTACTAAAAAACAGAACGATGAAGAATATAGTCTATATTTTAGTGTGTGCATCGGTCATTTTCTTCACTGCTTGTTCGTCGCAAGACAAGAATAAGAAAGACGGTACGCAGGTATTGATGCAGGATAGTACAGAAATTGCCGGCCCACAGCGCATGCAGGTGTCTGATGTAAAAACATCCTTTACGTATAAGGGAAAAGAGTATCAGTCTTCTGTAGTGCGCCGGCCGGATGAATCTCTGCCGATAGTGAAAAACGAGCAGGGGGAGAAATTTGTGGATAACCGTATCACCTTGCGCATCACGTGCGGCGGGAAGCAGGTGGTGGATAAAGTGTTCACCAAAGATAATTTTGCTTCGTTGGTGGATGCCAAGTTCATGAAGTACTCCATTCTTGAGGGGCTGGTCTATGACAAGACCACTCCGCAAGGAATCATATACGCGGCCAGCGTCTGCTATCCGCAATCCGACCTTTATGTTCCCATCAGACTGACCATTACGGCTGACGGGAAAATCTCCATGGTAAAAGAAGAACTGATGGAGGACTATCAGACAGACAGCATTGATTAGTGGATAGTTTTCCAGATTGTTTCCAGTTTTATAGACCATCTTTGCCGGTATGAAAATCCTGATTGTAGAAGATGAGCAAGATTTGCGGGAAACCATCCGCACTTCGCTCTTGAAAGAAAAGTTTGTTGTAGAGACCGCTGCCGACTATTTTTCGGCATTGGATAAAATCAATGACTACGATTACGACTGCATTTTGCTGGATATCATGTTGCCTGGCGGGAGCGGTCTGGACTTGCTGCGTGAGCTGAAACGGCTGCACCGCAGTGACAGTGTGCTTATTATCTCGGCCAAAGACTCGCTGGACGACAAGGTGGACGGGCTGGAACTGGGAGCCGACGATTACCTTACAAAGCCTTTCCATCTGGCGGAACTCAATGCACGTGTCAAGTCATTGATACGTCGGCGGCAGGCGAAGGGAGATGTGACCGTCACCCTTGGAAACCTTTTGCTCTACCCCGACAAACGGCAGGTAGAGATAAACGGAAAACCCTTGCAGCTGAACCGCAAGGAGTTCGACCTGCTCTATTATTTTGTAGTCAACCCCGGCCGGGTCATCAATAAAATGAGCCTTGCCGAGTCGGTGTGGGGAGACAATATAGACCAGGCGGATTCGTTGGATTTTATCTACTCGCAAGTGAAGAATCTGCGTAAGAAATTGAAACAAGCTGAGGCTACCATAGAATTAAAGGCTGTCTATGGATTCGGCTACAAACTCTCCGAACTATGAAGCTGCTGAGCTACACCTACCGCAAACTTGCATTGCTGCTGTTTCTGTTGATGGCGGTGTGGGGTGTGCTGTTCTATTACGCAATCATTGACGAGGTGGTGGATGAGACGGACGATACGTTGGAGAATTACGGTGAGATATTGATGGAGAGTGCGCTTCACGACCCCTCGATACTCGAAACGGAAGGCTCGTTGATGTCTTTCTATAAGTTCACCCCTATATCCGAAGAGGAAGGGCGGCATTACAGACAAGTGTTCTATGATGCTACGGTTTATATCGAACTGGAGGATGAAGACGAACCGGTACGTGTCATGTGTACCGCTTTCCGTATGCCCGACGGGCAATATTATGAGTTGAAACTGATGATTTCCATTTTGGAGCGGGATGACATGGTGGAGGCTATGCTTTGGTATCTGGGAGCGCTGTTCCTGTTGTTTCTCATCTGTACTTCCATCGGCATCCAGTTGGTGCTGAAGGGAGTGTTCCGTCCGTTACATAGGTTGCTTGACTGGCTGCACTGCATTCAGCCCGGCAAGGAGGTGCCTCCATTGGACAACCCGACGAAGATACGGGAGTTCCGCCAGCTGAGCGATGCTGCATTGGATATGGGTAACCGCAGCTACAAGGCATACGAGGAGCAGAAGCAGTTCATCGAGAATGCCTCGCATGAGTTGCAGACACCGCTTGCCATCGTGAGGGGAAAAGTGGAACTGCTGGCTGAGAGTGAAGGGATGACGGAACAGCAAATGGAGCAGCTGGACGAGATATATGCCACGCTGGGGCGTGCCGTAAGACTGAACAAGTCCCTGCTGTTGCTTTCCCGTATAGAGAACGGGCAGTATACCGAGATGGAGGATGTCTCAGTGGATGAGATATTGGATGAACTCTTGCCCGACTTGATGGATATCTATGAACATAAGCAGGTGAGACTGATACGAAAACGGGAGGAGCAGCCTTTTATTATCCGTTGCAACCATTCGCTGGCGCAAATACTGGTTTCCAATCTGGTGAAGAATTCGTTGCTGCACAATAGGGAAGAGGGAGAGTTGCAGGTACTTACCACTCCAACTTCGCTGGTCATAAAGAATACGGGTGATGTTCCTTTGGATGGAGAGAAGTTGTTCCGGCGTTTCTATCATGGCATGGATGGCAAGAAGGACTCCACCGGACTGGGGCTTGCCATAGCGCGTTCCATTGCGTTGTCGTCTTCATTGAAGCTCACGTATGAATGGCAGGACGGTATGCATACCTTCCGTCTGGTTAAAGAAAGTAAAATTTACTGTTAACTGCGGTTATTCCCAAATCTTTCCTAATTCTCTACCGTTATTTGCAGTGTGAATAATATGAAATTTATTAGTAACATTAAAAAATAACGATTATGAAGAAAGTATTGTCTATTCTTGTGTTGGCTCTTGTAGCTGTTCAGTTTGCCTTTGCCGGTGATGTCATCACTCAGGATACCAAGCAGCTTCCGCTGACGGCACGCAATTTTATCAACCAGTATTTCTCGAAACCGCACATTTCACACATCAAGATTGAAAGTGAAATATTGCAGACTAAAAAATATGAAGTGCTGTTGACAGACCGTACGGAAATAGACTTCGACAAGAAAGGAAATTGGTTGGAAGTGGATTGCAAGAAGTCCGCTGTTCCCGAAGCATTGATTCCGGTTCCGGTAAAGGAGTATGTGAAGGCTAACTTCCCGAGAGAGATTATTACTAAAATCGAACGCGGACGTACCGGTGTGGAAATTGAATTGGGTAATGACTACTCTTTGAAGTTCAACAAAAAGGGAAAGTTCGTCAGCATGGACGATTGATTCTCCAGTAACTATTAACCTAAACTTTATAGAGAAATGATGAGAATGAAGATTCAAATGTTGGCGATGATGTTCATCGCCGCCTTGGCACTTGGTGCATGCAGTGATGATGACGACAAGGATGATGTCAAAGTGCCCGAAGCAATGTCACAAGCATTGAAGTCCAAATACCCTTCCGCAATCCATGTGGAATGGGAACAGAAAGGGGGCTATTTCGTTGCAGATTGTAAAGTGGATGGGCAGGAAAAGGATGTATGGTTCAATAATCAGGCGGAATGGCAACTGACGGAAACCGAATTGCTTTGGAATAATCTTCCGGGAACAGTACAGACCTCTTTCAGCGCCAGTGAGTATGCCGGTTGGAAGATAGAGGAGATTGTTCTTTTGGAGTATCCGGTAGTGCCTATGCAGTTTGTCATTGAAGTTGAAAAGGGAAATGCAGAGTATCAATTGTTCTATTCGGAAGAAGGCGGCTTGCTACAGACAAAAGATGTGAGCGGTAATAGGGATGATACGCATTGGCCGGTAAAACTTGATTAGAGAAGAGTTAAGGATAAGGGATTAAGGACATTAGTGTTGTGCAATCATATTGAAAACTTAATCCCTTAATCCCTTATCCTTAACTACATCGGCTTATAATCCTTCGCCAGTCCTCCTTCGCTGGTTTCTTTGTAGAGGGAGGGCAGGTCGTTTCCGGTTTCTTTCATGACTTCCACCACTTTGTCGAATGACACGCGGTGCATGCCGTCGGTGAAGGAGGAGTAAAGGTTGGCATCCAAGGCGCGTGCGGCGGCGTAGGCATTACGTTCGATGCACGGGATTTGTACCAGTCCGCAAACTGGGTCGCAGGTCATACCCAAATGATGCTCCAATCCCATTTCGGCGGCATATTCTATTTGTGCCGGACTGCCTCCAAACAATTGGTTGGCTGCGGCTGATGCCATGGAACATGCTACACCTACCTCTGCCTGGCATCCGGCTTCCGCTCCCGAAATGGAAGCGTTGGTCTTCACGATGTTTCCTATCAGTCCAGCTGTGGCAAGGGCACGAAGTATGCGTGTGTCGCTGAACTCCCGGCTTTTTTGCAGATGATAGAGCACTGCCGGTACAATGCCACACGAACCGCAGGTAGGTGCAGTGACAATGACCCCACCTGACGCATTTTCTTCACTTACTGCCAAGGCATAGGCAAATACCAGTCCGCGCGACTGGAGGGAAGCCTTGTAGCCACTGGCACGTATATAATAGGTAGAAGCCTTTCGGCGCAGATTCAGAGGGCCGGGCAAGACTCCTTCACTATCCAATCCCCGTTTTACGGCAGCCTGCATGGTTTTCCATACCTCCTGCAGGTAATCCCAAATGTCGCTTTCCTCGCATTCCTTGACGTACTCCCAGTAACTTTTTCCGGTACGTTCACACCATTGCAGTATTTCGGTCATACTGTTCATTTCGTATACATCCGGGGTGTTTACGGATGATGCTCCATCATTCTCTTCTGCCAGGGCACCGCCGCCGACGCTGAATACGGTCCATTGGTCGGTCTCCTTGCCTTCGCTGTCCAAAGAGACGAATTTCATACCGTTGGGATGGAAGGGCAGGAATATTTTGGGCTCCCAGATTATTTCTACCGGTGCTGCGGGTTGCAGTGTCTCGGTGATGGCAACATTGGTCATGTGCCCCTTGCCGGTAGCGGCGAGGCTTCCGTATAGGGTTACTTGGAAGGCGGCTGCTTCGGGATGCCTTTCCAGGAATATCTGAGCTGCCTTGCGCGGCCCCATAGTGTGGCTACTGGATGGACCGGTACCGATACGGTAGAGTTCTTTGATTGATTTCATATATTTCAGATTTATGATTTAATTATCAACTGTCAATTATCCATTAACTCAAGTCTACTACGGTAATGCCTGCTCCGCCGAACTGTATATGTTCGTCGGCAAAGTGGCGCACTCCGGGAACGGTTTCCAGATATTGGCGGATAAGCGTGCGCAGGATACCCGTTCCTGTTCCGTGAAGGATACGCACACGCGACATGCCGACGAGGATAGCATCATCAATGAAATAGGTGACGGCTTGCAGCGCTTCGTCGCCACGCATGCCACGGACATCAATGTCTTGCTTGAAATGTAGTTTCTTCTCATACATGCTGTCTTGGGTCTGGACGCTGATGAAAGTGCTTTTGGCGGACACGTCAGCTTGTTTGGGCTGCGCGTTGGTGCGTTCCAGCCTGTCCAGCTTGACGGTAGTCTTGATGCTGCCGAACGCGATAATCGCATTCTTGCCGTTCACTTCCATTACCTCGCCCACAGAGGTCTGTCCCTTTATTCTGACGTTGCAGCCGGGGACGATTGCCGCGAGGCGTTCCGCTTCTTTCCGCGCCTGCTGTTCTGCCAAAGCCTGGGCAGACGGTCCGTTCTCTTTTCCATTGCCTGCTTTCTTTTCCTTTTTCCGGTTCTGCTTTTCTTTCAGCTTTTCCATCTTGCGGGCAATTTTTTCTTCCAGTTCCTTGTTGGCAAGCGCTTCCATTGATTCGCGGAAGTCCGTCAACTCCTGGCGGGCCTGGCGTGTCTTTTCTTTTTCTGCCTGGGCTTCTTTGATGGAGCGTATGGTGTTCTCGATGCGTGCATTGGCTTCCTGCATCAGTTGCTCCACCTCTTCTTTCGCTTTGCGCAGAATATCCTTCCGGGATTTCTGCAAATCTTCGATTTCGGTCTGATAACGCTCGATGGTCTCTTCCATGTGCTTTTCACGCTGGCGTATTGTCTGGCGTTTGCCTTCCCAATAGCGTTTGTCGCGCACAATGTCCTGCAGGTACTTATCGGCGTTGATGTATTCGCTGCCCACAATTTCCGAGGCATCGGCGATGACATCTTCCGGCAGACCTATCTTGCGGGCAATCTCCACAGCGAACGAACTGCCCGGATTGCCTATCTGTAGTTGGAACAGTGCCTGCATCAGATGGCGGTCGTAGAGCATGGCGCCATTCACTACACCTTCGTGGTCTTCGGCAAAATGCTTCAGGTTCTGGTAGTGTGTGGTGATGACACCGAACGTCTGTTTCTGGTTGAAACGCTTCAATACGGCTTCGGCAATGGCACCTCCTATCTGGGGTTCTGTTCCGCCCCCGAATTCATCAATCAGGATGAGGCTCCGTTCGTTGCAGCTTTTCATCATGATTTTCATGTTCGTAAGGTGGGAGGAGTAGGTGCTCAAATCATCTTCAATGGACTGCTCGTCACCGATGTCGATGAATATACTGCTGAATATTCCGGCATGACTGCGTTCGTGCATCGGGATGAGTAGTCCGGATTGCAGCATGTATTGTAATAAGCCTACTGTCTTTAAGCAGACGGACTTGCCGCCTGCGTTCGGACCGGAGATGATGAGGATACGTTGCTTCTCATTCAGTTCGATGTCAAGCGGTACGACTTTTTTGCCATGTTTGGCGAGAGAAAGTTGCAAGAGTGGGTGTACCGCCATTGTCCAGTCCAGCAGTTGCTTGTTTTCGAGAGCCGGTTTCAGTCCGGATATTTGCTCGGCAAACAATGCTTTGGCACGTATGAAGTCTATTTCGGCAAGGAACTCGTATGATAGCAGTACGTCGGGGATGGAGGGACGCAACTGGTTGGAGAAGCCCGTCAGGATGCGGATAATTTCTCTGCGTTCGTCACCTTCAAGTTCTCGTATGCGATTGTTGGCTTCCACTACTTCGGCAGGCTCGATGAATACGGTTTTACCACTGGCCGACTCGTCGTGTACAATACCGCGTATTTTCCGTTTCAGTGCCGGTGCAACGGGAATGACCAGACGGCCGTCACGCATGGTGGGTGTTACGTCTTTGTCCACAACGCCCTCGGACTGGGCATTTCGTAGAATACTGTTCAGTGAGCGGGAGATGCTTCCCATGGTACTTGCCAGTTCCCGACGGATGCGTGCCAGTTCTGCGGAGGCGTTGTCCTTGATTTTTCCGTAAGGAGAGAGGATGCCGTTTATTTTCGCTATGAGCTGCGGGAAGACGGTGATGTCTCTCGCCAGCTTTTTCAGGCAAGGGTAGGGGGAAGCGCTTTCTTCCTCATCATCGTCGCTTTTCTGTAGGAAGCGTACTATATCGCGTATGGTTTCCAGCGAACGGCGCAGGTCGAAAAGTTCTGGCTCGTCCAGATACATGCCTTCCACGCGTATGCGTTTCAGTGACGGACGTACATCAAAAAAGTATTGTGCCGGGAAGTTGTCTTCTTCTTGGAGTATGCGTACAAATTCGGTGACTTGGTCCAGACGCTCCTCCACCTCTCCAAAGTGGTCGGAGAATGCCATGTCCATCACCCGTTCTTCACCAAGTGTACTGAGGCATTTTTCTTTCAGCAATCGGCGTATTTGGTCGAAACCTATTTTCTGTTCAAAGTTCTGCGGATATATCATGGTGCAAAAGTACTATTAATTCATGAAAAAAGAGAAAGGAAGTTTGCAGAATTAAAAATGATTTGTACCTTTGCATCGCTTTAAGAAAAAAGTACTTCCCGAAAAGGAAGTTTTTAGGAGAGGTGGCAGAGTGGTCGATTGCGGCGGTCTTGAAAACCGTTGTACTGCGAGGTACCGGGGGTTCGAATCCCTCCCTCTCCGCTGGAAAGAATTGCAAAACAAAGAAAATCTCTGTAAATTAATACTTTACGGGGATTTTTTGTTTTTGGTGCATAGCAAAAATAAGCATATCAAAGCATTCTTTCGGTGTACTATTCGGTGTACCTGTTTGCCTTCAATGTCAGGTACACCTATTAAGTAAATAATTCATTGTTTATCAGTGTTTTGCATCTTTACTTGTTGCTCTTGGAAATTTAGTTTTGTGATTAAAAAACAAGTAAGATGGAAAGAACAACATTTTGTCTATTGTTCTACATTCGTAGGACGAAATTGAATCGGAACGGTGAGGCTCCGATAATGATGAGAATTACAGTGAATGGAGTGCGGGTTGATGCTTCAGTGAAGAAAACAATTCTTCCGGAATTCTGGAGTGCGGCAAAAGGAAAGGTTCTGGAAAAGAAGCGTGAAACCATTCTTGCGGAAGGTGTTGCAGAGCGCATCATCGGACTTTATGCTTTGGGAAACAGCACACGTGAGATAAGTGACTGGATGGAGGAGAACTTGGGTAATCGTGTGTCTGCCGAGACGATTAGCGCCATCACCGATCGTGTACTTCCGGAAATAAAGGCATGGCGTTCCCGTAGCCTAGAGAGCGTTTATCCGATAGTCTGGATGGATGCCATCCATTATAAGGTAATGGACGAGAGAGGCTGTGCCGTAACCCGTGCGATTTACAATGTACTGGCTCTGGACAGCGAGGGACATAAGGATCTGTTAGGGATGTATATCTCTAAGAATGAGGGCGCTAACTTCTGGCTGAATGTATTGACAGACTTGCAGACCCGTGGTGTCTGTGACATACTCATAGCTTGTGTTGACGGATTGAAAGGCTTCCCAGATGCTATCCAAAGTGTGTTTCCTGATACTATTGTCCAGCTCTGTATTTTCCATCAGATACGTAACTCCGTCAAGTATGTCGGCAGCAAGCACCAAAAAGAGTTCATGAGGGATCTGAAACATGTCTATGGTGCGGTAAATAAGGAATCCGCTGCGACAGGACTTCTTAATCTGGAAGAAAAATGGGGTGAGAAATACCCTATCGTTATCAAGTCTTGGCAGGATAACTGGGAAAGGCTTACTGAATACTTCCAGTTTACGTCGGATATACGACGTATGATTTATACCACGAATACAGTCGAGGGCTATCACCGCCAAGTGCGGAAAGTGACAAAAAACAAGGGCGTGTTCCCTAACGACACCGCCCTTGAAAAGTTGGTTTATCTCGCTTACCGCAACATACGTAAGAAATGGACCATGCCCATAGCCAACCGGGCGGCCATCGCACAACAATTAGCGATAAAGTTTGGAGACAGATTTAAATTGTTGTAACTTTACGCTCGTCGGGAGTGCTGGTGCACCCCCTTGGCGCTGGCCGATCCCCGACCGATGAGCTTGGAAGAAAACGCCGCATGACACAGTTTATTTTACGCCCCCGCAGTGTACACTTCATGTGTATTCTTTTTAATCTGTTTACAGTCAAATAACAACTTAAAACTGTATCAAATAAACATATCCAAGTATTCTTTTTTTGCCATATTTTCAAAAGGACTATGCATCACGCACTGTCCTTTTCTTATTAGAACTTTAAACACCCGAATATCTTACCAATTTGGTTTTCGTCATTACCTGTTTAGCCATGCTCCTACCTTCTCTTTAAAGAAGAAAGTATAGAGGAATGCTCCTATCCAGCTTGTAAGGACTACCAGCAGGATTGCCATAAGTTTTTTTTCTTTCGGTATTCTCAGGCAACCTATTTCCCAGGCGCATCTTATAGTCAGAACTATTCCAACGACCCAAATAGCAAGAATATTCATACCTGTATAAATTAAATGAGAGATAGTAAATCGAGATATAAAGGCTTATATGGCAGTCTTAATCAAGCTGCTTTTTTACTTCATCTTTAGCTTTGTTATAATCCTTTTTTATTTCTTTTTTTACCTTTTCTGTACCTTGTTGCACGTCTTTCTTGGTTTCTTTCCAGGCATCTTTAACTTTGTCGGCACCATCCTCTATTTTGTTAGAGGCCTTGTCTAATGCGTCATTTACGTTTTCTTTTGCATTTTCAATCTGCTGTTCTGTCCGGTTCTGTTCTTTTTTGTCCCGACAGGATGATGCGGACAGTGCAAATAAAATTGTCAGTGTGATAAACATTATCTTTTTCATATAGTTCTCTATTTTTGCTTGTTATACAATATGCTTTAGGATTTCCGGTGGAGAAACCAGTTCTCCACCGGGATGAAGATTTAGACTTCATACTGTCGGAAGATCAAGTTATTTCTTTTCCGATTTTTTGTTTGAAGCAGCAGGCTTACTTTCTTTAGCTTTGCTTTGGGTACACTTTTTGCCACCCTTTGCTTCCATCTGTTTTTTTTCGTTCTTTGTTGTCATAAAATTTAGTTTTTAAGTTAAACAATAGTAGAACTGGAAGTCTTATTTGTTTCCGTTCTTAGCATTTCCATATTCACACCAACGCATTTCTCCTTTAGGGATATGGGAGAGTATCTCGCTGCTCCGTTCCTTGGCTAGTTTTTCATCTGTCTGGCGTACTTCCTTTTCCGTACGTTTGGTGCCTTTAGGTTTACGTTGAAGTAGTCCGTCAGTACTTCTGACTTCCTCCAGTGGATTCTCAATATATTGCCATTCTTCTTTGAGCCTCGTACTTTTGCCTTCGTTCCATGGTCCGCGGGCTTCCTTTCCTTTGGAATCATTAAAATAAAGGTTACTGTATCGGGGGGATGTTTGGAATACTCCCGGAGGAAAGTTAGGCTGAATAGTTTCCAGAGCGGCCTCAAACTGTTGAAAATGGGTCACTTCGCGAGTCATAAGGAATGTGAGCGTTTCTTTTACAAGTGGGTCATCCGTAAGTGGGATAAGGTTTTCGTAACCTATCTTGGCACGTGCTTCACCCGCCATGTTGGAACGCAGGTCCACTGTCAGGTCAGCATTGGCCGATACATAGGTGGCACACCATGGGTTCCCGTTGCTATCGGTCAGTACGGGACTACCGGGAGCTGTTACCAGAAACGCAGGATTGGTGAAGGCTTGGTGGATAAGATCCTCTTTGCCTGCTTTTCCTCCCATCATGGTACGCAGAGGAGTATCTTCCAATACATCCTTCATTTCTCCGTTTACTGGTCCGAGGAGCATCTGGATGGTTGCACCTACGATTTCAAGATGGCCGAATTCCTCAGTGGCAATATCCATGAGCATGTCATATTTGTCAGGGTAGGGGTTATGGCAACTGAATGCCTGTACAAAGTACTGTAGAGCGGATTTCAACTCACCGTTGGCCCCTCCGAATGCCTCAAGCATCACACGAGCAAAACGAGGATCCGGCTGTGATACACGGGCATTGAACTGAAGATCTTTTACATGGTAAAACATAACAGATTCATTTTTAAGTTAATAATTCAGGTTAATTTTAGATGTACATCTGTATATTAAAGATAGGAATATCCTTGCCGGGCCGTATGTACAGACCGGAAGAGGTTTGTCCAATCAAGTCAAGAGGGTAAAGTTGTCGGTAGAGATATAAATGAGAAAGGATCGGAGAAAATGAATTTTATTCCTCCAGTTTGTCCAGTTCAGACATATATTTCTTTATATAATGACAATTTCCGTCGCATATCCTTTTCCGCACTCCCACGGAAAGGGAAGAGTCCATACATTTGTTTCCGAACAGACAGCTGCACCTGAGTCTATACGCTTCCAAGCTTTTATTCCTCTCATCCGTACGGCCCTCTGTATAGGCGGACAGGCATAGCGTGTACAGTTCTTCATAACTCTTTTCCCGCAGGGATGCGGGAGTATATTGGCATTTATTGTTCCATTTCATATTCATTAATCATTAATTCAGGTGAAATGGATCGGGAAGCATTGAAAATACATCCCGTAATTTTAGTTGTTTGTTATAGTAGCCTATTTTTTGGCTTCTAAAGCAGCTGCATGGACTTTACTTTTCAGAGTGTCAGCCTTTTCGGCAACGTCAAAGGTCGCATCTGCAACCTTGTCGGCGGTTTTGGTACTTGCATCCAGTGCTTTGTCTCTCACGGTTTCTGTAAGGCTTTCAGCGCGATCGGCAATCTTTGCCATGGCATTATGAATTTTCTTTTTTAGCATCTTGGCTTTTGCCGTACGTGAAAAACGTTGAGCAAGTGCTCCGATGGCCGAACCTATTGCCAGCCCAATCAAAAAGTTAGATTTACTAGTTTCCATAATCAAAAAGGGTTTAGGTTAATAAAAATTTAAATATCAGTTCTCTTGGGATGACGAAAGAAGGATATGATCCACAATAATAGGACTGCACCGATAACAGAGGTGAAAAGGCTACCCAGAAGGCCTGTGGTAGTAATTCCCAACAAGCCGAATACCCAGCCACCCAATACGCCACCTACAATACCTACGAGTAGGTTAATGAGAAGTCCGAAACCGCCTCCTCTCATAATCTTGCCGGCTATGAGTCCGGCAACGATTCCAATGATAATGTACCAAATAAAATACATAATATTAAGTTTTAGTTAAAATAATATTGTTGGGACAGATGGTTTGAGGAATCATATCAGACGGAAAACCATCGGTCCCGTTTTGAAAAAAAACATGTTGTGTAAGAAAATGGTTTGGGTGTAAAAAAAGGATTTAACAACAATTTTCATTTTAATAATAGGCTGGCTGGCTATATTAGTACTATTTATATGTTTATCCCATGTAGTGTTTTATTGCTAAGTAACTATGCCGTGCAGTCAATATTTCAAACTTGTAATAGATAAAAGTTGTGGCTTAATATTTTGATAATAAATGATATAACTCCATATATCGTTCTTTCTGATGGCCGTTGGCTGAAGATGTATAACAACCGAAGATGCCTTCATACTATGGTATTGAATTCTCTCAGAGTCGTTTATAAGTAAACATAATCCTTCTTTCATCGTTATAATCTACACATATAAGATTTATGATATGAAAGGATTATTGTTAATTGGAATTTTTATGTTTTGCCCCGTTTCCATCTTATGGGGACAGGATAGGATACAACAATACGCGGGGACAGCCATGCCGTATCCTATTGTGAAAGACTCGTTTGTTTTTTTTCAGGATAGTATGGTTCCGTTTTATGTTAACCATTTGGGAAGACATGGAGCGCGTTTTCCAACTTCAGGAAAGGCTTTGAATAGAGTGAAGGAGATTCTGGAATTGGCTCAGCGGGAAAATAGGCTAACATCAGGAGGGGTAACCTTGCTTTCTACAATACAGAATCTATCGGAAACTTTTGACGGACAATGGGGGAAGTTATCAGTAGTGGGAGAGGAGGAACAACGGGGTATTGCCAGACGTATGATAGAACGCTATCCACAGTTATTCAGTGATTCTGTCAAAGTGCAGGCAATTGCGACATATGTTCCCCGTTGTATACATAGTATGGATGCATTTCTTGCTTGTATGGTAGAGTTTAATTCTTCTTTACACATACAACGCAATGAAGGGAAGCAATATAATGATATTCTTCGTTTCTTCGATTTAAACCAATCTTATGTTGATTATAAAGAAAATGGTGATTGGCGTCCTATATACGAGACTTTTGTGCGACGAAAGATTTCTTCTGCTTCTGTTATGGAAAACTTCTTTCTGGAATCAGGACAGGAAACAGATAAGGAGGCAGAGGAATTTGTCATGGCTTTATTCTCCATTGCTGCCATACTACCAGATACAGGTACTCCGATAAATTTGGATGGTCTTTTCACAATAGGTGAATGGGATAATTACTGGCAGACTCAGAATTTGCGACAATATATGAGTAAAAGTTCTTCGCCGATTGGGCGAATGTTGCCTGTTGCAATTGCATGGCCTCTGCTATCAGAATTTATTCATTCAGCTGATGAAGTGATAAAGGGCAAGTCGGATACCAGGGCGAACTTTCGTTTTGCTCATGCAGAGACAGTTATTCCTTTTGTAGCATTAATGGGTATAGAAGGAACGGATGTTAAAGTTGTTGTTCCTGATTCTGTATCTAAATATTGGAAAGATTATGAGATTGCTCCGATGGCTGCTAATGTACAGTGGATTTTTTATCATGACAAGGCTCGAGAAATATGGGTGTCATTTCTTTTGAATGAAAAAGAAATGACACTTCCTGTTTCAACTTCCCGTTTTCCTTATTATCGATGGGAAACTGTCTGCATGTATTTAAAGAAACGGGTTGAAATGGCGAAAAAGGTACTTGAGTCTTTTTCAGATGATTGTAAATAAGGTAGATATGGGTTGAGTATTGGTGTGGTATGAGTGTGATAGAATTGAAAAAGTATCTGTATTATCCCGGCGGTATAGAAATCATTATATACCGTCGGGATTTTTTTTGTTACATTGGATTTATATTAGTGGGGTGATTTGAGGATAAAGTGTGCGTACTATTTTTTCTCTTTTGCCAAATCAGCCAATTCATCCTTTTCAACGTAAATCGTTCGTGTTGGGAATGCGAAATCAATGCCTGCTTTATTGAATGAGTCTAGAATCTCCATATTTACATTTGAAGTTACCATTAAAATATCTCCCTGTTTTTCTATAAAATATATGTACATGATATTCAGTGCAGAGTCTGTGTATTCTGTAAAAACAGCTGTGGTATCTGATGGTTTGGAAGATACATTTTCTATTCTTTTAGGAATGGCTTTCAGTATATTTAAAGCTTCTTTCATTTTTTCGGATGTTGTGTTGTATGTCAATCCAAGTTTCAAGACGACTCGACGCATCGGTTCGGAAGAGATATTTATGATAGAAGCATCTGTAACTTTATAATTAGGGAAAGTGATGATACGTTTATTGTAGTCCATGATTTTTGTACTTCGAACTCCAACATCAATCACAGTACCTTCGATATTATCCACGCGAATCGTATCACCTATGTTGAAAGGCTTATCTGTCAATATAGTGAAAGCGCCGAACACATTTTTTACAGTGTCTTGGGCTGCTAAGGCAAATGCGATACCTCCAATACCCAGAGTACCTAATAATGCACCAATATTGACTCCAATATTACTTAAGGCCATTACAAGACCGATTATCCACACAATGACCAGTATTGTCCGTCTGATAATGGGCATCATTTTGTTGTTTTGTCCATCCGATTGTCGTCCCCAGTAGATTTGCAATAAACTACTGGATAATCGGGCAAATATCCATGTGATATCCAGAATAATCAGTATCTTGTAAGCATTATCTATTACTTTTACAAAACTATCCGGAGAAACAAGCCTGTGAATAGCTATCCAAATACCTAATAACATAATTGCAAACTTGACGGGCGATTCTAAAGAATAATAAATTATATCATCCAGCCGATTATTGGTACGGGTGATAAATGGATTGAGTACTTTTCTGCTGAAGAATGATATTAACTTCATCAAAACAATTGTTCCTAAAATAATAAGTATGGAAATACCCCAGTCTTCTAAAGTATTTCCCCAGATTTCTCTTTCTAACATAACTGGAAATTTTTTAATTAAACATTTTATGGAATATCCTTGATTTTGGATGATGTAAAAACAAACGGATAAAGGAAAAATCCTATTCATAATCAAGTAAATTATATATATGAAAAGAAACATTAAGATAATTTTTATTACTCTATTGGAGATGGTTAAAAACCTTGGAGGCGTTTTTATAATGCTTAATGTGATGTTGTGTTATACTTTTTTCTTACTAAACTATAATTTACATTTATAGTGGGAACCATCTTATTATTTATTTTGTTAAGTTACTCATCAATTTTAAATTAAATAGTTATGGAAAATGGAGTAATGATGCAGTATTTTGAGTGGAATCTTACGAATGACGGAAAGTTGTGGAAACAGTTGAAAGAGGATGCGTCGCATCTACATGAAATTGGTGTGACAGCGATCTGGATACCACCTGCATATAAAGCAGATGAACAGCAGGATGAAGGATATGCTACTTATGATTTGTATGATTTGGGTGAGTTTGAACAAAAAGGAACTGTGAGGACTAAATACGGGACGAAAGATGAATTGAAGGAGATGATTGATGAACTTCACAAAAATAAGATTGCTGTATATCTGGATGTCGTTTTGAATCATAAAGCAGGTGGTGATTTTACGGAAAAGTTTATGGTGGTGGAAGTAGATCCTGATCAAAGAAATAAAGCTTTGGGGAAATCTTATGAAATACAAGGATGGACCGGATATAGCTTTCATGGACGTAAAGATAAATATTCGGATTTTAAGTGGCATTATTATCATTTTTCCGGGACTGGATTTGATGATGCTCGAAAGCGAAGTGGTATATTTCAGATTCAAGGAGAAGGAAAAGCCTGGAGTGATGGTGTAGATGGAGAGAATGGCAATTACGATTTTCTTTTATGTAATGATATTGACCTAGATCACCCTGAGGTTGTCGCCGAACTGAATCGTTGGGGCAAATGGGTTTCAAATGAACTTGATCTTGATGGAATGCGTTTGGATGCAATTAAGCATATGAAAGATCAGTTCGTTGCACAGTTTCTGGATACGGTAAGAAGTGAGAGAGGTGATGACTTCTATGCTGTGGGAGAATATTGGAACGGTGACTTGGAAACATTGGATAATTATCTGGAAGCAGTAGGGCATAAAGTTAACTTGTTTGATGTTCCGTTACATTATAATATGTTTCAGGCATCACAAGAAGGAAAAGATTATGATTTACGGAATATTCTGAAGAATACTTTAGTGGAGCACCATTGTGAACTTGCTGTGACTTTTGTTGATAATCATGATTCGCAGCATGGAAGTTCTTTGGAATCACAGGTTGAAGATTGGTTCAAGCCATTGGCATATGGTCTTATTTTTCTGCTGAAGGATGGTTATCCCTGTTTGTTCTATGGTGATTATTATGGGGTGAAAGGAGAAAAATCGCCACATACTAAAATTATAGATATTCTATTGAATGCAAGGAAAAAGTATGCGTATGGTGATCAAGTTGATTATTTCGACCATCCATCAACCGTAGGCTTTATTCGTACAGGAGATGGGGAACATGTTAACTCAGGCTTGGTATTTTTAATCTCGAATGATGAAGCGGGAAGTAAAACGATGTGTTTAGGGAAAGAACATGCGGGTGAAGTGTGGTGCGAAATTACCGGAAGTATTCCGGATGAAGTAACTTTGGATAAAGAAGGAAATGGAGAGTTCTCTGTGGATGCGCGTAATCTTGCTGTTTGGGTAAAAAAAGCATGAGATGACGGAACAATTCATAGGAAAGAAAAAGTTAAGCCTATCCTTATTAATCAAGATTGTAAAGGATACCGGACAAGGGTTTATTGATGATAGTGTCACTAGATTAAGCGGATCGTTAGCTTATGCGACACTATTTTCAATTATCCCCTTTCTTTCTCTTTTAGTTACTATTGGGGTAGCTTTGCATATGGATTTGGCTAATCAGTTGTATATTCAGTGGGAACCGATAGTGGGAGCGGAGGTAATTGGGGCACTTCGCTTAATTATAGAAAATGCAGAAAGAACGGACTCTTCCGCATCTGCAGCTATTGTTAGCCTGGGAATTTCTATATTTGGTGCTACTACCATTTTTGCAGAAATACAAAGTTCCTTAAATTCGATTTGGGGAATAAAGGCCGTGCCAAAGAAGAGTTGGCTGAAATATATTCAGAATCGGTTACTTTCATTCTCGATAATTTTGGTATTTGCTTTCGTGCTTCTGATAACATTTAGTATAACCAATATTATTGGAGACTTGAGCAATAAGTTTATGGCCAGCTATCCGGAAGTGGCAGGGTTTATTGTGAAAGTTGTGGGACAAATATTAAACATAGGTGTTACAGTTATTATTTTTGTATTGATTTTTAAGGTTCTGCCTGATGCAAAAATAAAAAGTAAGGATGTTTTTATTGGAGCTGTAGTGACAACGCTATTATTGTTGGTAGGGCAATGGGGAATATCCTTTTACATCGGAATTGCGAATGTAGGAACTATCTATGGTGCAGCGGCATTCATGGTTGTTTTTATTACATGGATTTATTATTCTGCTATTATTGTCTACGCAGGTGCAGAGTTCACTAAAGCATGGGCTAATGAAATGGGAAGCAAAATTTTCCCAGATGAATATGCGGTAGCAACGAAAGTAGTTGAAGTACGTGAGGCTTGACAACTGGAGGCCCTTGTTTTGCATTCCAGTCAATAATGGTAATACCGCTATTTACGTATTTTTACCTTTACACGCTTATTTGATACGATTTCATTTTCTATCTTACGGGGTTCCGGCTGTATCGGTTTGTTTGTAAACTCTGGTACATTGTAAGAGTAAATCAGCCGGTCGTAATATTCCAGCGGTTTCTCCTGAGGCAACATGAAAGGTTTGCATACGCGGCCGTCCGGTTCTATGTATGCCAGATAGAGGCGGGTATATAGCCCGTCGTCACGTCGGCTGCTGAATATGAACCAGCGTGAGTTGCTGCTCCAGCTGTGGTAGCTTTCCGTATTGGTGCTGTTTGCTTCTTCAATGGCGTGCATGGTACCGTCCTGCAGGTTCAGCAGCCATAGGTCTGCTTCCTTGTGCCAGATGGAGAAGTTCCCATAGTCGGATAATGTGAACATGATGTATTTCCCGTCGTATGAAGGACGTGGAAAGGAAACGCTCTTTTTCAGGTCTTCTGCATTTATCAGCGTGTCTACCCGTTCACCGAACGTGCCGTTGTCCGGATTGAAGTCTATGCAGCAAAGGCTATAGCGTATCTCATCGTATTTCTCGGGCATCGGTTTACCCGCTGCCGAGCAGAAATACAGTTTCTTTCCATCTGCCGAGAATGCGGGGAAGGTTTCAAAAACTTCTTTTTTCTGCAGTAGGGGAGAAAGCAGCAGTTCGTGCGTTTCCGGTTGGTATACTAATATGTCCGAGGCCATGTCCATCACTTCGATGCGTTCAACCTTGGCTGTGTGGAAGGACTGTGTGGTCCGGTTTACCGAATAGGCTATGTATTTTCCTTCCGGATGCCAATAGGGATAGACACAAGCGGAGAGTGTGGAATCTGTCTTGGTATCCAGAAGTTCGCGGTTTCCCTCTATCTGCATGAGGGTTGCACCGTGCTGTCCGCGTATATGCAGACTTAGGTGACCGGGATTTGTCCGGTTGAAGGCATGGCAGTTCAGGCACATGCCCGGTACCATCGCATTTTCCAGCAAAACGCGTTCTTCAAAGGATGAAAGGTTCCGTTCGTAAATACCCATTTTGCTATATACTTCATATCCCGGAATGACTTTGCGGTATACCACTCCATAGTCTATGGGAGCGTCACTGACATACATGGAGAAAGGGCGGTACTGCTTCCATTTGTTTTCGTTCTTGACAGATACTGTAAACAACAGACTGTCTCCCTTGTTGGATTCCAGGAGTTTGTGCCATTCGTCCTCCGGAAAGGAGGCTGTCCGGGCATTTACGTGTATTTCTCCGAATTTGCTTCCCGTTACGATTACGTCTATGCGGTCGTGTTTTCCGCCGATGTAGTCGAAATTCATCGGAGCAATGGTGGCGGGTATTGTCACTCCTATGTAGTCGGGATAGATTTCCGGCCATTCTTCCGTCTTCTCCGGATTGTTTACCGGATGGCTGCAGGTTGTCAGCAACCATACCGATAGTATGCAAATCAAATGCTTCTTCATTCTTTATCCTATTTTTGAAATAACAGATAATGCCAGAATGTGCCGGTATACAGAGTTTGCAGTATTTGCCGCCCATTCGGTTGTGATGTGTAAATCCGCATGAAATCTTTGCAATCCTGCATTACTTGCGGAGACAGTTTCCAAGGTATGTCCCGGAAATCCTTGTGAGTCTGTCCCCATATATATGCCAGCGCTTCCTGGTAACTGCGCGGAATGGGTTCATGATTGATATTTGCGTCTGAAGGATAGTAATTCATGAAGCCTTTCAGGTCGCGTTTTTGCAGTGTATATGCCAGCAGGTATTCAAGAGCCGTCCGGTTCTGCGGGTTTTGTTCATACAAGCGTGCCAGCAGGATATCCGTTTCGTGGCTTCCGGACAGGAAGTTCTCTGTATACCGCATTTGTCTCAACCGTCCCCATTCCGGGTGTGCGTCGATTTTCTCTTCATTGTATAGATAGGTCATCGTGTTTTTTGCCCAGTCTTTATAAAACAGTGTCTTGCTTAAAATACGCAGGTATTTGGCCGCCACTTCATACTGTCCGTTAATCAGGTTTGTTTCGGCCAGCCGTTTGAGGCAGCGCCCGCTTTTGCGGAAGTTGGGAATGGCTTCCATGGCTTCGAAGGCAAAACGCTGTGCGTCGTTAATCATCCCCAGATGGTATAATACTTCGCCCGTAGGAAGCGGAGTGACGAAGTTTCGCTGGAACTTGGCTATCAGGCCTTCCGTCCCATTCTGGTAGAACTCGAACATTCGGTTGCCCAGTTGTCCGGTCTTGCTCAGAGCCAGATTCAGGCAAGTTACGCTGAGCGGGGAAACCGGGGACTTGTTTTCCGCTTTTCCTATGATTTGGTTCCACTGCCGGTTTCTTGCCAATTGATTGTACTCCATTGCCTCTTCCTTATCAAAATTGCAGCTTGAAAGAATATAGGGATAACTTATTGCTACTAATGCCATGCTCTGTAAGGCCATATATACAGATACATGCTTGTGCGTCCGGGGGAGCCGGGCCAGCAGATAGGGGAGCACGGTGAACAGAAGGATGATTGTCATTTCCATCCGGGGAATCACCGCAGGGAAACGGTAGTAGCCGAGAAATCCGCTTAGCTGGTAGATGGGGTTCTGCACTTGCATGCTTATCAATAGCGTGCAGATGGCTTTCAATGCGAACATCCCTACCACGATTCCGATTCCTTGGAGGAATTTCCTTTTTTTGAAGCAGGTGTGCAGTTCGCTGATGATAATCCAGCCCATAAAGATGAGATGTGTTGCTCCCGCCATCCAAAGAAGGACAGGGAAACATACCAGCACGTACATCGCACGTTTCCATTTGGTGTGCAGGAAGGTGTAGAAATAGTTGGCAACCAATGTCATCAGCAGGGCCACCACAAACGACAACATGGCGTTTTCGTCACACATAAAGTGCCATACGGCTATTGCCGGTAGGAAACTCAACGGGTAATACACTTCCGGTGTTCCTTGTCTTTTTGCTAATTTCCATGTCAGGAGTTGCAGCCCTATGAACAAGAGTGCCAGCATAGTGGCACCCATCCACGTATGATAATAAAACTGCACCAGGAATTCGCTTATATAGTCGGCCATTCCGCCGGGGATGGCGATTCTTTCTTTCCAATATTCCATGTCGAACAAAAAAAGTTGGTATTGCTCGTGGTATTGGAGGTGGCCCGGATAGACTATCCTCCAGAACAGCCACACTGTTGTGCCCCAAAGGAGGGATAAGCCGGTTTTCCGGAGCTTCTGTGATAGTGGTTTCATATCAATGTATATTTGTTTTTTCACAAGCAGATTCCTCATTCTTGCTTGTTGATGGTGTTTTGATATTCTTTGGGCAGTTTGCCGAATTTGGCTTTGAAGCATTTGGCAAAGTAGGATGGGGCCATGAATCCTACGCGCAACATCACTTCGTTGATGCGCATGTTCTGGGCAAGCAGTTCGGCTGCCTGGTTGAGCCTGAAGTTCTTGATATAGATATTGGGAGCCATTCCGGTCAGCATTTTTAATTTCCGGTAGAAATTCGTGCGGCTCATATTCATGGCATCGGCCAGATTGTCTACGGAGAAACTTTCCTCGTCCAGATGTTTTGTAAGGGCAGTATCCACCTCTTTCATGAAGGTGATGTCGCATTCGGACTGAATATATTCCGATATAGGCGTTTCGTGTGTGGTTCCTGCCGAACGGAGCATCAGCTCGTGGAAGGCCAAACGCAATTTCAGCAGATTTTCTATCTGGTTGTGCAGTTGCTTGATGCTGAACGGCTTTTCCATATATACCTCCGCACCGTTCTCCATGCCTTCTGTCTTTGATTCCAGATTGGTCTTGGCTGTCAATAGGATGATGGGGATGTGTGAGTAAGTAAGGTTCGTCTTGATGTGGCGGCACATCTCTATACCGTCCATCTCGGGCATCATGACGTCGCTGACGATAACGTCTGTGGCATCATTCGTTTCAAGTTTTTCCAGCGCTTCCTTTCCGTTGCCGGCAGTATATACCTTATACCATTGTTCCAGTGCTTCCCGTATTTCATTCTGCAATTCGATGTTGTCTTCTACAATCAGCACGGTGTGGCGTTTGTTCTTTGTCTGGGGCAGGTCCGGTTCAAACCCTTCGCTTTCCGGATGGCTTTCCGTTTCCGGAAGTTTTTCCGTAGCTCTCTTCAGGGGTAGTGAGAGGATGAACGAACATCCGCTCGACGGCAGGTTCTCTACGGACAGAGTGCCTTGGTGGGATTCTGCCAGTGATTTGGAGAAAGCAAGTCCGATACCGGTTCCTGGCATTTGTTTTTTATCATCCGGTATTTGATAGAAGATTTGGAATATCTTTTCCTTTTGTCCTTCGGGAATCCGGGGACCGTCGTTGCTGACACAAATGACAATGTGCCCGTCAGATTCCTTCAGGCTCAGTTCAATCATTGATGCGGCATACTTCAGTGCATTGCTCATCAGGTTGACCATGATTTTACGGATGATGTCATTGTCAACTATGGCTTCCATTTCGGGTGCAGGTAGGCTGACGGAGAGCTCAAGGCCTTTGATGGATGCCGCATCTTTAAATTGTTCGGCGATGTCTTTTATGATTGCATTTATATCATGTCTTTTCAGGTCGAGCTTCATTTTTTTGTTCTCTATCTTTTGAAAATCAAGAAGCTGGTTGGTGATTTCGAGCAGATAGCTGACGTTTTTCTCAATCAGGGTGAGATGTTTGCCATGTTCCTCTATCTTCCCGTCGCGCAATTTCTCTAGTGGCAGGCATATCAGACTGAGTGGGGTACGTATTTCATGTACCAGATTGATGAAGAAACTTATCTTCTGTTTGTAGATTTCCTTGTCTTGTGTGATGCGGAAGTCTTCCATCATTTGATGGTACTTGCGTTTGACGTGCATCCTCCAGCGATAGGTGATATATCCGATGATGAAAAAGAGTGCCAGCGCATAAGTTATGTAGGCCGGTATGCTCAGCCACCACGGGGGAGTGATGATGATGCGCAGCGAAGCCGTCCGGTCGTTCCACAAGCCGTCATTATTGGCTCCTTTCACTTGGAATTCATATTCTCCGGGCGGCAGGTGAGTGTAGGACGCCGAGTGGCTGGAGGTATTGGCAATCCATTCTTTGTCGGCACCCTTCAGGCGGTATTTGTACTGGTTTTTAAGCGGCTCTTCATAGCTGAGGGCCACGAACCGTAGGGAAAAAGTGTTGTATTCGTACGGCAACCGTATTTCTTTCCGCATATAGAGTGCATTGCCAAAGTCGGTTTGTCCCTCCTTGTCGCTCATGTGGGGGAAGCCTATCTCCATGATGTATACGGGAGGAATATATGGATTGTTCTTAATGTCTTCGGGGGTCAGGATATTGAATCCGTTGATACCGCCGAAATAGAGTTTGTTGTCTGAAGAGAGCAGCGATGCCTTGGGCAGGAATTGATTGCTTTGCAGGCCATCGTTCATCGTGAACTGCCTGATATCTTTTCGGTTATCTTGGGGAATCTGGTAAATACCGTTATTGCTCGACACCCATAAATCTCCGTCGCGGTCTTGCCTGATGGCACATGCCATGTTGCCGGTCAGCGGTGTCCGGCTGCCGGGAAGAAGGGTTGAGAAATGTCCGGTTGCTTCGGAAAAACGGCATATGCCCGATTCATTGGTGCCGAACCACATCCGGTCGTCTTTGTCTTCGAACAGACTTGTGATGGAATTGCTGATAATGCTGTTGGTATTCTGATTTGTCTTTTTATAATGATTCCAAACAGTGCTTTCCGCATTGAGGTTTATCATCTTGAAAACCCCGCTGTTTGAGGTGGCTATCCAGAGGTGTTGATGTGAATCTTCCAGAATGTCCGTTACCGCTGTCATTGCCCCCACTTGGATGATAGGCAGAAAATTGTCAGTTTCTGCACGGTATCGGCATAGGCCGATATTTGTGCCTACGTATATGGTTCCATCATGTCCTTGATACAGACTTAATACGTCGTTGCTGGGTATTGTATGTGGCGTTTGTTGTGAGTGGCGGTAGTTTTTCCATTTTCCGGTGTTCATGTTCAGTCTGTAGATGCCCTCTTTGTAAGTACCTATCCACAGATCTTCCTTGCTTGGCAGCAGGCAGCAGATGTCAGGCCGGTGTGGCGGCATGTTTTCAGGTCGGTATTCTTCGAGGTTCTTGCTGGCAGGGTCGAATATCCACAAGCCTTTATCGGTGCCCAGCCATATTTTCTTCTGATTGTCTTCATAGAAGGCTCTTATTTCAGTCCTTCCGGTTTCCGGTTGTGTGTTTGTGGTGGGAATGGTATAAAATTCAAAGCGTTTCAGCTGGTTGTTGATGATTTCCACTCCATTGTAGTTGGTCATTATCCAGAAGTTGCCCTCGTTGTCGCACATAAGGTCATTGATATGCGGTTGCTTGATGTTCAGGAAGCTGGTGGGCAGATTGATTTCTTCGAAGGTGCATTGTGGCAGTTGCAGGGCAAAAATTCCTTTGTCTGTTCCTATCAGCAGGCTTTTCTCTCTATACTTGATGAGGCAGAAGATGGTTCCGAACCGTTTTCCGTTTGTTTCATACACTTCGGTTTTTCCCAGCAGTTTCTGGTAGCAGTACAGCTTGCTGCCTTGGTTGAACCAGAGGTTGCCGCCGATACATTGCAGGAAGTTTATTCCGGTGCCTTCGGCAATTTCGGCCAAGGGGGTGTCGGCGGGTTTCCGGTTTCCGTCTTCATCATATATCATCAATCCTTTCTGGCGCGAAAGTACATAGACACGGCCGTCCTCGTCTTCGCAGATGTCGTTGATGAAGGAGTTCCATACGCAATCCTGTTTCATTGTGTTTGTTTGGGGATTGTAGATAAAGAGCCCTTGGCCTATGGTGGCTATCCACATGAGGCCGTTGTGTGTCTTGACTATTTTTCGTATTTCGCTGCTGATGATGACGCCGAATTGTGTGGTGATGTCGAAGTGTGAGAAATCATCCGAGGCATGGCGGTAGATATAGATGCCGTTTTCGGTTCCTACCCACAACTCTTGGTCTAGTTCTGCAAGTGTTTTTATGTGGCTGTTGCCCAAGGAGTGCTTGTGGTTGCTGCTGCGGTATATCCGATTGTTGCAGCCGTCGTAGCGGTTCAGGCCGTTTTCCGTACCGATCCAGATGAAGCCGTAGCTGTCTTGCAGGCAACAAGTGGCGGTATTGTATGAAAGACCGTTTTCCACATTGAGCCTCCTTACCGATAATATTTCGGCAGCAGTGGCCGGATAACCGGATATTCCGATAAGAAAGCACAATATGAGAAACAGTCTTTTCATAGTGATGGCGAAAATAGAATTTATTTGAGAGAATTGCAAATTTCCAGGTTGATTTCCCTGATACGCTTTTCGTCCACTTTAATTACTTTACGGTCATACGTCATCAGGCCGTTCACTTCGATTTCTACGTCCGAGGTCTGTGTATATACCGCACCGGTGAAACCTTTCAGGGCGAGTTTCTTCAATTCTTGCGCATATTTCACGTATTCGTCGGTTACTTCTTTTGAGGTATTGAACCGGATATATCCCCAGTTGCGGTCGGCCTCCCATACGTGCCCTTTCACTACATAGCCTATACCGCCGTATTCTCCTATCACGTTGGCCCGTCGGGCATCATACAGAAACGGTTCGGGACCCGGATAGCTGTGTATGTCCAGCATGTCACCGCATGTATAATGGTTGCCACCGCTGGCAGCGTTCACCAGTCGGGTGCCGTCATATTGTTTGGTCAGGTTGGCTGTTTCTTCTGTTTTAAACTGTCCCCATCCCTCATTGAAGGGTACCCATACGCCGATGCAGGGGTAGGAGTAGAGGTAATCCATAATCTCTTTCCATTCCTTGAAGTAAATGGCTTCCGATTGCGGAGTGCGGGTCAGGTCGGCACCGGTGAAGTAGTCACGTTGGTTCCATTCGTGCATTTTGTCGCCGTTGGGCATGTCTTGCCATACGATGATGCCTATCCGGTCACAGTGTGCGTACCAGCGTGCGGGTTCCACTTTTACATGCTTGCGAATCATGTTGAAGCCGAAGTCTTTCGTCTTCTGTATGTCGTAAATCAGAGCCTCGTCCGTGGGGGCGGTATAGAGGCCGTCGGGCCACCAGCCCTGGTCCAGCGGGCCGAACTGGAACAGGTCGCGGTTGTTCAGTTGCATTCTCATCACACCGCTTGCGTCGCGCTTGGACGAGAACTTTCTCATGGCTGCATAGCTGTCCACCGCATCCGTTTCCGTGCTGTTTTGTTTCAGACGTACTTTGAGTGTATATAAGAAAGGTGTGTCGGGCGACCACAGCTTTACTTCTCCGGGTATGGTGATGTCTATGGCCTCCCCACGGATGGCTGCTCCCGAGGCTACAAGTTTGCCGTTGTCATATACTTCCGCTTCCAGACGGCATCCTTTTTTCCATTCGCCTTCACCGGTCCGGGCTTCAATCCGCAGCCGGTTGAGGTCGATGTCGGGTGTGATTTTCATAGAGGCTATATGGTTTTCGTTTACCGGTTCGAGCCACACAGTCTGCCAGATGCCTGAGACGGCTGTATACCAGATGCCTTGCGGGCGGTTGGCTTGTTTTCCTACGGGTTGCGGACCATTGTTGGTGGGGTCCCATACACGTACGGTCAGTTTGTTGCTTCCTTTTTGCAGTGCATCGGTGATGTCGAAGCAGAAAGGGGTATAACCGCCTTCGTGCTTGCCTACGCTGGTGTTGTTCACCCACACATGGGCTCTCCAGTCTACGGCACCGAAATGCAGCAGTACTCTTTTCCCTTTCCATCCGGCAGGTACTTCAAATTGCCGTGTATACCACAATTCCTGACTGTCTTCCAAGTGCACGCCTACTCCTGATAGCGATGATTCTACGGCGAAGGGCACCAATATCTCGCCGTCGTAGGTTTTCGGTTCTGCTTCTCCACACGGGCGGATGGCATAGTCCCACAGTCCGTTCAGGTTTTTCCATTCTTTTCGTTCCATCATCGGGCGCGGATATTCCGGCAGAACGTTGGCAGGGTCCAGTTTCTCTCCCCATTCCGTCTTTATTCTGTCGCCTGCCGGTTTCCATTGGGCGAGGGAGGGGGCTTGCAGGCCTAATGCCAAAGCACATGCTAACGCCAATTTTTTCATTCTCATAACAATCTGTTGTTTATAAATTATAGTTGTTTCCGTCTGTCGTGCGGAATTTGGGCAAAGGTGCTCCAATTCGTCTTTATGAAAGGATAAAAACTGACCAAAAAAGGCGAATTTTGTTTCAGCTGCTTTTTCTTAAGAATAAAATCCATTACTTTGCGACGGCTTTGGAAGATTTGGAGCCAAACGGAAATAGTCGCAGGATATTTCTGTTTGAGTATATATACCTTAAATTAAATGATTTCCGTATGATGAGAATCAAGTGTGCTTTTCTTTGTTTGCTTGTCGGGTGGTTCAGTTCCTGCCATTCGGGAAAGCGTTCTGAAAACGTGGACGGAGTAGACTCTTTGCAGTGCTATGTCAATCCTATTTCTACCGGTTTTCTGGGGTGTCATGTCTTGTTTCATCACGGTATGTATTATTGCATCCAGGGGTGGATGTCGGGTATATACCTGCGTGCGGCTGAGGATGCCACTTTGCTCAAGGAGAAAGAATTCAAGAATGTGTGGAGTTCTGCCGATCCTTCTGTCGGAAACATAGATGATGCCGAATTGCACTACATTGATTCCAAATGGTATGTTTATTTCACCGGGAATGACAATAACCTGGATAATCGTTGTATCTATGTGCTGGAGAATGATTCGCCCGATCCGCTGAAGGGTACGTTCAGGCTGAAAGGGCGCATTGACACCGATAAGGAGAATCATGTGGCCATGTTCTCTACGGTATTCCAGCAGGACGGCCGTTTGTATCTGGTGTGGTGCGGCTGGCCTTCCCGCAGGGTTTATGAAGAAAACCAGTGTATCTATATTGCCGAAATGGAGAATCCCTGGACTTTGTCTTCGGAGCGCGTGCTGATATCGAGGCCCGAATATGAGTGGGAGTGCCAGTGGGTAGGTATTGACGGCAACCGCACGGCTTATCCGATTTATGTGAATGAGTGTCCTCAGGTGTTCAGGTCGCTTCGTCAAGACAAGATTCTGCTCTATTATGCTGCCAGTGGCCGTTGGACCCCTTATTATTGTGAAGGCATGCTGATGGCCGATGCTTCTGCCGATTTGCTTGATTCCGCTTCATGGAAGAAGTGCCCGGTTCCGGTATTCAGCTCGAACACCACCGATAAACTCTATGCTCCCAGCATCGTCTGTTTCATACCCTCGCCGGACGAGACGGAGTATTACTATCTGTATAAGGTGCGTAAGGACTTGGAAGATATGTTCATTTCTTTAGAGAAGTATGAAGTCTGTATGCAGAAGGTGGAGTGGGACAAAGACGGTATTCCGATACTGGGATGTCCGCAAAGGCAGGATACGCTGTTGCGCAAGCCGTCGGGGACGCCACATGCGAATGATGATTGAAATCGGCACGGAAGTTGCCTTATGGATGCGGAAATTCTCCTTTTTCGGTCGGAATTTCTTCTTTTTTCCATGGAAAATGCCCTTATTTTGCATCCGGCAGTTGCGTGTGCTTCTGCTGTGAGTATGAATCTTAAAAAAATATGGTATTGATGAAAAACATGGTATTGCTTTTGTGCATCTTGTTTCTCTGTTCATGGGCGGAAGCCGATGCGCAGGGTTTTCACCTCCAGCCCACTCCGCAGAAATATGTGGGAAGTGAGGATTCTGTTTTTATCCCTGCAAGATATAGTTTGCAGGTAGGAGCCACTTTGCGGGGAAGTGCGGCGGAGCAGTTGTTGGCCGGTCTTTTTCCGGATGCTGCGGTGACTGCCGATTTTTCCGTTTGTATCGGTATGAAGGGGGATAAGTCTGTGAGGAAGTATGCTGCACGTATCCCTAAACAGGCAGAGGGTTATTATCTGAAGATAGACAAGGAAGGTATTGTTGTTGCCGGTGCCGACCGTAGAGGGGTTTTTTACGGTGTGCAGACGCTGGTCCAACTGATTGCATTGCCCAAACTGCCGTTGGTGGAGGTGACGGATTATCCCGACGTACCCTACCGTGGTGTGGTGGAAGGTTTCTATGGCGTTCCCTGGAGCCGGGAAGCACGCTTGTCGCAGCTTGATTTCTATGGCCGCAACAAGATGAATATCTATATTTACGGTCCTAAGGACGACCCTTACCACAGTTCGCCCAACTGGCGCAAGCCCTATCCTGCTCAGGAAGCCGAACAGCTGAAAGAACTGGTGGAATGTGCGCGGCGGAACGAAGTGCTTTTCTATTGGGCTATCCATCCGGGAAAGGACATTCGCTGGAATACGGAAGACCGTGATTTGTTGATGGAAAAGTTCGAAAGCATGTATCGTTTGGGGATAAGGGCCTTTGCCGTTTTCTTTGATGATATTTCCGGCGAAGGGACATCGGCGGAGAAGCAGGTGGAGCTGTTGAATGATATTTATCATAACTTCGTCAAAGTGAAAGGGGATGTTGCTCCGTTGCTGATGTGTCCTACGGAGTACAACCGTCTGTGGACTAAGCTCGAGGGAGGTTATCTCGCGACGCTGGGCGGCAAGCTTCATCCGGACATAGGCATCTTGTGGACGGGCGATAAAGTGGTGGCTTGTATTGATAAGCCTACGATGCAGTTTGTCAATCCGCTGTTGAAGCGCAAAGCATTCATTTGGTGGAATTTCCCCGTGTCCGACTATGTGCGCGACCGCCTTTTGCTGGGGGCTGTCTATGGCAATGGGACAGATATCGATGACGATATAAGTGCTTTTATATCCAACCCTATGGAACATGCCGAGGCTTCAAAAATCGCCCTTTTCAGTATAGCCGATTATGCTTGGAACATGGATGCCTACAAGAGTGATGCATCGTGGAGAAGAGCTGTCCGGTACCTGATGCCCGGCCATGCCGCAGCTCTTCAGGTCTTTGCCTCACACAATTCCGACCTTGGCGGGAACGAACATGATTTTCGTCGTGAAGAGTCAGAACAGATTCGTCCTGCTTTGGAACGGTTGCTGGATGCTTATTGCCGCGAAGGAAAGCGGGAGGTCGCCGCTGCATCGGCTGTAACCGAGGAATGCGAACGTATGATTGCTTCTGCCGACCTGCTGCTGGCTTCCGATGAAAATCCGGCATTAATCAAGGAAATAAGTCCTTGGCTGATGCAGTTTAAGTTGCTGGGTGAATATGGAAGAGAAGTGCTGTGCATGTTGGCGGCACAGTGTGACGGCAAAAAGACGGAACTGGAGAAAGCCGCTTCTCATGCCAAGGCCCTCCAGGTATTGATGAAGAAAATAGACGCCACTTACAACCAGAACGGATTCCAGCCGGGTGTAAAGACCGGAAGCTGCCATCTGAAACCTGCTTTCGACCGGTTGTATCAGGAGGTGGTTCAACGTACCGGTAAATAGGGGGTGTCTTTTAATCCCGTTTTCGGATTGCTTTTTTAGTAAAATGCAAACGATAGCCTGCCTTTAAGTTTCGCAAGCCCGACTTCTTATGTTGACAAGGTATTCGTAGTCTGCTACGGAAGTGAGCTTGTGAAACTTGAGTAAACCAAATGGAATAAAAGCGTTTTTTTTATTCTTCACTTCCTTCACCTTTTCCTTCAATCCCTCTATTCATAGGCTTTTCCGGTGAAACCGGTTTAATTCTGTGTTCGCTCTCGCGTTTATGTTTCGGGAGTTGTCAATTGCCGGCGGCGAACTTCACTGTAACCGATTTGCAGCATCATTGCAAATTGGTTGCAGCGCTACTGCAAGTTAGTTGCAGCGCCACTGCAAAACTGTTGCAGCGTTACTGCAAGTATGGTTGCAGCGTCACTGCAAAACTATTGCAGCGTTACTGCAAGTATGGTTGCAGTGTTACTGCAAAACTATTGCAGAATTTTGCAGTAATTATCTGTTGATTTATACATAGTTATATTATAGTGAAACAGATTTGAACTGCAGATGTTTTTGGAGTTGTCGGGAATTGGAAGTGCGAAGAAAAGAGGTTTCATCGGGAAAGCGGCATAGGGTAAAACCGGTTTCACCGGAAAAGCCTGTGGATAGGCAGGTTGAGGGAAAAGGTGAAGGTGGTGAAGGATGAAAACAAACTGTTCAAAACGCATGAATGAGCGGATATTTGCCTTTTTTGAAGAGCAATTATCCTTTTTTAATCTTTTTTGCAGGTAAGTTTGCAGCGAAATTTTTTTAATTAATTCTTAAATACATTCGTATTATGAAAAAGCATGAAACGCTTTTGGTAAGCACAATCCTGAACGGAACATACCGTGGCCGCCGTTTTCTCCAGATGGTGGGGATGGTAGGTCTGTTTTCATTCGGTTCGGTTCAGGGCTTACACGCAGAAGCCGTAAATCCTTCAGCAGACGGGACGGAAGTGGTACAACAAAAGAAGAATGTGACCGGAGTGGTGAAAGACAAGACCGGTGAACCGGTCATTGGTGCCAACGTGATAGTGAAAGGCACTACGTCGGGTGTGATAACGGATATAGACGGACGCTTTACGATTTCTGCCGGAGCAGGGCAGGTGATAGAGGTGTCGTTTATCGGTTTCAAGACCTACGCTTTTCCGGTAGACTCGAAGTCGGAATATACCGTCGTTCTTCAGGACGATGCCGAGTTGCTGGAAGAAGTGGTGGTTGTGGGATATGGTTCACAATTGAAGCGCTCGGTGACGGGTGCCATCTCTTCCGTAAAGTCCGAGGAGCTTGAAGCGCCCAATGCGGTGAGTGCCGACAATCTGCTGCAAGGCAAGGTGGTCGGCCTTACCATTACGCAGAACTCTGCACAGCCCGGTTCGGGAATGAGTGTGAACATTCGTGGAAAACTTTCTCCCAACGGTTCTAACTCTCCGCTTTATGTCATCGACGGTGTGGTGATAAGCAGTACAGGAAACAAGGCTTCCAGCGGAGGTCCGAATTTGCCGAGCTTGCACGATGGATCCGACCGGAGTCCGCTCGCTACACTGAACCCCAATGACATCCTTTCCATCGACGTGATGAAGGATGCCAGTGCAGCTGCCATTTACGGTTCGTCTGCCGCTAATGGTGTGATTTTGATTACAACTAAGAAAGGTCAGGCCGGGAAGCCTCGTATTTCGTACAATGGCTCTTTTTCCGTGCAGGGTATCAAGAAGTACTATGATGTGCTTAATGCTCAAGAGTATATGACTAATGTCAACCTTTCCAGAATGGAGAATTTTCTTTATCGTGGCAATTTCTTCCCTTACGGGCCGGAACCTGCTCCTGCATCGGGATGGGCGGAAGCGTTTACGGCTGAAGAGATACGCAATGCAAAGACTTACGACCATGTGGACGAAATTACGCGTACCGGTTTTATTCATAATCATAATGTGGCCATTAATGCCGGTTCGGAGAAGTTTAAATTCTATGCTTCGTTTAATTACTATGATCAGAATTCTATTCTGAAAATCAGTGATTTGCAGCGTTTCAGCGGCCGCTTCAATTTTGAGGCCAATTTCAATAAGTACGTTACTTTGAATGTGGCAAGTATGTATTCGCATTTGTCTTCAAACAATCCGTCATCAGGACATACGCGGATGAACCGTAATGAAGCGGTACAGACCAATGCAGCCATTTTCTTTCCATCAAATATGCCGCTGTATGATGAGGAGGGAAAGTTGACTACCTCTATTTCTCCTCTGACACCTAACCCTGCTACTTGGTTTCATATCAAGAACCAGACGGTGACAAAACGTTTGATGTTTTCGCCCAATCTGGAAGTGAAATTCCTGCCGTGGCTCAAAGCAAATGTACAGTTGAGTGTGGACAAGACAGACGAGAATCGTGAGATTTTCGGTTCTACCAAAGGTAAACTGCCTGCACAAGTAGAGGATAACTATGGTGGTTTCTCCAATGCATTCAACGATAACTACGGTATTGAAGAGTATCTGACCTTCGACAAGGATATCGCTAACGGTCATCACCTGAATGCGGTTGTGGGTACGGGATATTACGTTACTACCTCCAGGTCTCACAACGTGATGGGGTACAATTTCCCTACGGACGTGTATGAGAATAACAACATTGGTTCTACATCCGATCTTGAGAGGACCAATTTGGGCTCGTGGAAGACTTGGCGTAACAAGCTTTCTTTCTTCGGCCGTCTGAACTATACGTTTAAGAACCGTTACATTTTGGGAGTTACGCTCCGTAACGACGGCTCTTCCGTATTTGCCGATAATCACAAGTGGGGATGGTTTCCCGGTGCCTCTGCAGCATGGATTATCTCTGAAGAGAAATTCATGAAAGACTTTGATGTCTTGAGTTTCCTGAAATTGAGAGCCGGTTACGGTACATCGGGCAATGAAAGTATCCTGACCGGCGGTACTTATCCGCTGACTACGTATGGCAACGCATGGTCGGGAGATTATTACTATTTCGGCGGGGTCTATCATAAGGGTATTATTCAGAAGGAGCAGGGTAATCCTGATTTGAAGTGGGAAACGGACATCACGGTGAATGCCGGTATCGATTTTGGATTCTTCGATGACCGTCTGACCGGTAGTGTAGATTACTACGTGCGCACAGCCAAGGACTTGCTTAACTTTACTCCGCTTCCTGTGACCGGCATGGTGGGCAATATAGCCAAGAATGTAGGTTCTACCCAAAGCAAGGGTATCGAAGTGGCATTGAAAGGTACTGTCATAGACAAGAAGGACTGGACATTGACAGCTTATGCCAATGTATCCCACAATCGTTCCAAATGGGTGGAACGCAATCCCGAAGTGGCTATTTCTCCTTGGTTGGATGAAAAAGATGATATCAGCCCGATTTATGGCTGGAAGACGAACGGTATCTTCCATTCTTTGGAAGAGATACAAGCCTACACCTCTAATGGCAAAGTGCTTCAGCCGGATGCCAAACCGGGTAACCTGAAGTATGTAGATGTCAACGGTGACGGTGTGATGGATGACGGCGATATCGTGAAATTGGGTACTTGGGACCCGAAAGCCAACTTCGGTCTGGGTGCCAGCCTGCGCTTCAGAAACTGGATGCTGGATATTGATACGTATGGTGTGCTGGGCAAAAAAGCATACGACTCCTGGAACTTCAGAGGTATCGGAGACGATAATACCAGTGTACGCGTGAAAGACGTATGGACCTCCTACAACCCTACCGGTTGGTATCCGGGCATTGCTGCGGATGTGACTGGCGGAAACAACAAGACCGGTACGCATGACTTTACGCTGAAGAACGTACACTTCTGGCGTTTCAAGGATATCAAGCTGACTTATATGCTGCCTGAGAAGTTCCTGAAGAGAAACAAGATTGCTTCGGATGCTTCCGTATTCGTGGATTTGCAGAATACGTTGATGCTGACCAATTACGAGGGTCTGGACCCGGAAATGGAAATCAACTGCGCACCGTTCCCCATTCCGTTTACAGTCGTATTGGGTGTTAACATTAATTTCTAAACTAAAATACCAAGAAGAGATGAAAACAAAAAAGATAATCAGTTGGGCGGTTGCCTTGTGCATGGGTGTGATGCTCCACTCATGCGACTTGGACCAAAAAGTATTTTCGAGCCTGACAAATTCAAACTTCCCACAGACGGTGGAAGACATAGATGCATTGGTAATAGGCATGTATGCCAATTTCAAGGCCAATTCCGGTGGTGTGTATGATGGCTCTAACGATGGTTGGACCATGCCCATCTACGCCTCCGGTGACGGCTGGTGGGCTTACTCGGAATTCACTTCGGACGAAATGATGCACCAGAGCAACCAGACTTATAAATTCAATTGGTCCGGTGCATGGGATACCTACGGAACATACTCCATTAGCCGTAATATTACCCGTTGTACATTCATTCTGGATCAGCTGGAGAAAGTCGGCGGCCTGCCGGAAGCGGCAAAAGCACAGAAGATTGCCGAGGTAAAGACTTTGCGTGCTTGGTTGATGTTCTGCTTTTATGATTTGTATGGACCGGTATCATGTGTGCTTGAACCGGAGGGATTGAGCAACATCGTTTATACGCCGCGTCCTACGAAAGAAGTCTATTTCAATCGCATGGTAAGCGACTTGCAGGAGGCATTGCCGTATCTTTATGACAAAACGAATGGTACGGAAAATTGGGGTCGCGTGAATAAAGGGATTGCCACTATGCTGCTGATGAAAGCATATATGAACGACCACCAATATGACAAGGCGTTACCTTATGCCGAGAGTATGAAGACGATGGGGTATACGCTTTCTGAAGACTATAAGGATGTTTTCTCCAATGAAATGAATGATGAGACGGTATGGGCCGTTCCGGGTGGAGAACTGGCCGGAAATGAGTATGCTTATTATCTTTTCCCGCCCAATTGCATCACTTTCGGCAAGAATTTCGAGCACAAAGCTTGTCCGACTCATCGCTGGGGAGGCTATCTGATGCCATGGGATTTCTATGACACGTATGACAAGGCGGATGCCCGTTTGGAAGTGATTGCCGATTCTTATAAGGATGCGGACGGTACACTTTATACCCGTCCAGGAGGAGGTGGTGCAAGCGATGACCGTATCCAGCAGGGCGCCATTCCGGTGAAGTATTTGGTGGCCCCGGAGAAGTATGCCAGTGGCAATACGCATATCGTGGCTTTCCGTTATGCGGACGTACTCCTCTCTCTGGCCGAAATAGAGAACGAGCTGAACGGACCTACGGACAAGGCACTGGGCTATCTGAAACAGATTACCGACCGTGTGGGCGTCACGCATACCATTCCGGCAGATATACAATCCAGCAAGGAGAAGTTTAAAGAATTCCTACTGATGGAAAGAGGGCGCGAGCTCTTTATGGAAGGCTGGCGTCGTCAGGACCTGATACGCTTCGGTAAATACATCGAGTTTGCCAGAAATCGCGGATGTACCGCAGCCAAGGACCACATGGTATTGTTCCCCATTCCGCCGAAAGTGATTACCGAGTCGGGCGGGGTGATTGAACAAAACCCCGGATATTGATAAGGCAGGATGATGATTGGATGCAAACAGTAAGAATCTCCTTCCGTATTCTGTTCTCCGGAAAAGATTGCGGGGGGAGATTTGTCTTTTTTATATGCACTTCGTCTTTTTTGGGAATAAGGTATAAAAAGATTACAAGATGGATTGTTTTCAGGCAAGGTCGTATAATGAGGGTACCTCAGTCGTATACTTAGGTTATCTCACTATACGACTGAGATACCCTAAGTATACGACTGAGATAGGATAATACGTAAATGGTTGATACTTAGTTGTTTGTGGAATGCTGGATTGCATGTATATAAATTCGGACAAAAAGACTGTTTGCACTTGCATGTTTTTTATGGATATTATCAAAATATGGATATACGATGAATTATAGAGTATTGTTGTTAGGACTGTGTGCCTGGGCCTCTTTGCCGGTTCTGGGGCAGGAGAGCAGGGTAGAGGACATCCGCATTGGCGGTTTTGTAGGCGGACGCATCCATACCTGCATCGAGCAGCGGGTGAAATCGCAGGATGTGGAGCATCTGGTAGAGCCTTTCCGTCATCGCGGGGAGACAAGCCTTTGGCAGTCCGAATTCTTTGGGAAGTGGCTGCTGGGGGCCATTTCGTCTTACGAGTATTGCAAGGACCCTGCGTTGCTGGAGCAGATAAAGACCGGCGTGCGGAGTTTCATGCAGACCCAGACTCCGGAAGGCTACATAGGCAACTACAGTCCCGAAGCCCGGCTGACCAACTGGGACATCTGGGGCAGGAAATATTCGGCACTTGCCTTGGTGGCATACTATCGCCTGACCGGCGACAAGGCGGCATTGCAGACCGCTATGCGTTCGGTGGATTACCTGATGAAGCAGTTGCACGAACAGCACGTCGACATTGCCCGTACCGGCAATTACTTTGGCATGGCAAGTTGTTCCATCCTGGAACCGGTGGTCTATCTGTATGACATTACCCGCGAGAGACGCTACCTCGACTTTGCCAAAAGCATCGTGGCGGGCATCGAGCGGGAGGGCAGTTCGCAACTCATAGCCAAAGCGCTGAAAGATGTGCCGGTATCGCGACGTTCGGCTTATCCGGCATCGTGGTGGTCGTTCGAAAACGGGCAGAAGGCTTACGAGATGATGTCCTGCTACGAAGGTCTGATAGAACTGGGGCGTGTGCTGGACGACCCTCTTTACAAGGAAGCCGCCGAGCGTACGGCCGGGAGTATCCGGCGCGACGAGATAAACATTGCCGGTTCGGGTGCGGCCTTCGAGTGCTGGTATGGAGGCAAGGACAAGCAGACTCTGCCGGCTTATCATACGATGGAGACTTGCGTGACGTTCACCTACATGCAGTTCTGCAGCCGTTTGTGGCGCGACACGGGCAATCCGCTCTACGTCGAGGAGTTTGAACGGACGATGTACAATGCCTTGTTCGCCTCGATGAAACACGACGGAGGACAGATTTCCAAGTACAGTCCGTTGGAAGGACGCAGACAGCCGGGTGAGGAGCAATGCGGCATGCACATCAACTGCTGCAATGCCAATGGTCCCCGGGGATTCGCCCTGATTCCGAAGATGGCGGTGGCGACCAAAGAAGACGGTATATTCCTCAATCTCTATGTGCCGATGGAAGCTACGGTGAAGACGGGCAGGAAGAATGCAGTGGCCCTGAAGGTGGAGACCGGTTATCCCGTAAACGGAAAGGTAAGCATCGGAGTGGAACCGCAGAGGGACGAACGCTTTAAACTCTCCTTGCGCATCCCTTCGCAGGTAGACGGGGCGAAAGCCTTTGTCAACGGGCAAGAGCAGGAAGTGCTGCACCTGGGCGGTTATCTCTGCCTGGACCGTATATGGAAGCGAGGCGATGAAGTGACATTGGAATTCGACCTTCAAACCAAAGTTGTGGAGAGCCATAACCACCAGGCAGTGGTGCGCGGTCCGCTGGTATTTGCTCGCGACAGCCGTTTCGACGACGGCGATGTGGATGAGTGTGCCGTCATCAAGAGCGATGAGCGGGGTGTGGTGCAGGCCGCAGTACACGAGAATATGTCCGGTTCATTTGCCTGGATTACGTTGGAAGTTCCCGCTGTGCTGGGCACCGACCTGGAAGATGCCGCCAACAAGACGGCCAAGCCCGTACGCTTCTGTGACTTTGCCTCTGCGGGCAACGACTGGGCCCCGAAAGGCCGCTACAAGGTATGGATTCCGCAAACCCTGCACATGATGACGGAACCTTACCGGAAATATTGATGGAAAAACAGGTAGAAATTCCTTTATAGAGATAAAATATGAGCTATAACAAGAAAATGAATCTGTGCATCGGCCTTCTGCTGGTTCTTCTGACGGCTTGCCAGGGAGCGAAAAAGGAAGTAGAGACACAAACACCCCGCATATCGGTCAGTGAGTATACCATGTTGCATGAGGTAGTAAAGATAAAGCTGGACAACGTTGCTCCGGACATGGAGATGACGGTAGATTTCGGAGACGGAACCGTGGAAACGGGCAGGAACGACGGACTCCTGACGCACGCCTATGCCAAGGAGGGGGATTACACCATCAAGGCGCAGACGGCAACCGGAACATTGACTGCCGGTATACATGTCTGCGACTTGCCGGCGCTCAGCGTTGCCATGCGGCGGTTCAAAGACCCCTCGTACAAGAAGGTGTGGGTCATGGCCCACCGGGCGCATACGCAGGACAAGACCATTCCCGAGAATTCTCTCAGTGCGATAGAGGCTGCCGTGGCCGCCGGCGCTGAAATTCTGGAGTGCGACGTCAGGCATACAAAAGATGGTGTTCTCGTGGTATGTCACGACGAGACCATCGACGCCACTACCACCGGACAAGGCCGGATTGCCGACATGACCTATGACGAAATCCTGCAGTACAACCTGAAAGACCGTGCCGGAAAACCCACCGATGAGAAGATGCCCACATTGGAAGAGTATCTGACCGCCGTACGCGGACGGGCGTATGTAGACATCGACAAATGTACCGGACAAGGTATCTTCGGGAAAGTGGCGGACGTGGTGTGCCGGACGGGGATGATGGAGGCCGTATTCTTCTACAGTGGTGTGGAAGAGGGTACCCGTGAGGTGCTCGGTGTGGTGGAGGATGCCAACATCTATCCTTGGGTAGGAGGGCACAAGTTGCTGGAGGGATTGCCGCGTACGTTTTTCGTGCAGACATCGTATGCCACCGAAGGCAGAAGCCCCTCTTTGGGCGATTCGGTAGAGTTGGGCATGATTCCCTCCGTCTGCCTGCTGTGGGTGCTCGACCAGGCCATACCCGAATATGCGCTGGACGACAGGCAACTTGACGAACTGTTTGACATATTCCCCACTGTGCGGATGATTCAGACGGACGTGCCTGCCGAGTTGATTGCAGCCTTGGAGAAGAAGGGATTAAGATGAAAAATCAACAAGTGTTTTGAAATATATGAAGAAGATACTGTTTTTGTGCTTCGGGCTTGTGGTCAGCGTTTCATTGACGGCGCAATTACCCGAAAGGAATGCCGGCAACCTGAAAAAATACAAAGCGATATGCCGGCAGCATATTTATAAGAATATGAAGGGCATGTACCGGCAACCGGTCGGTGCGTTGAAGTATCCCTTCCTCGTGCCCGGCAGCGGGCAGTATGCCAACCAGTTGTGGGACTGGGATTCGTGGCTGAGCGACATAGCCCTGCGGCAAATCATCGTGGAAAACGGCACCAAGGACGACCGTGAGGAATTGATTGCCTACGAGAAAGGCTGTATTCTCAACTTCCTCAGCTATGGCGGAGGCGACGGATGGATTCCCATTTGCATCTTTGACAATACGGAAGAGCGCTGGCAGTTGCTGCAGAAAATCAATCCCTGGAAGACCAATATGCACAAACCCGTCCTGGCGCAGCACGCTGCTTTCGTAGTGGAGCAGACGGGCGGTGATGCCGAATGGCTGCGTGAGGGATTTTATAACTTGCAGACGTTTGTGGGCAAGTACCTCAACTACCATCGCCACAAGGCCACCGGATTGCTCTATTGGGAAAACGATGAAATGATTGGCGTGGACAATGACCCGAGTACCTTCTACCGTCCTCACGGAAGCTCGGGCTCCATCTTCCTCAATGCCTTGATGTATAGGGAACTGCTTGCCATGGCTTATCTGGCAAGACAGCTCCGCATGCCCGATCTGGAAAATCGATTCACCCGCGAAGCGGAGGAACTGAAAGAAGATATCCGCAAGCATTGCTGGGACCCTCGCGATGGCTTCTACTACAGTGTAGACCTTAACCTGCTTCCGGTGGAAAAGCCCGCTACGCCGGGCTTTCATTACCACACCGGGCAACCCCGTACTTACGACTGCCTGATACAACGTTTCAGTGTGTGGAGCGGCTTCATGGCGTTGTGGGCAGGAATAGCCACTCCCGAGCAGGCGCGCGAAATCGTGGAACGGCAATATCGCGATTCCCGTTTGTTCAATGCGGCGGCAGGTGTGCGTTCCCTTTCTCCATTGGAAAAAATGTACGACGTGCGTGCCAGCGGCAATCCTTCTTCCTGGCAAGGACCGGTATGGATATGCGTCAACTACTTTGTTTTCCGGGGACTGCTCCGCTACGGCTATACGGAAGATGCCCGGGAGTTGGCGGAGAAGACCGTGTTGCTGCTGGGACGCGACTATGAGCGTTTCGGTGCGTTGCACGAATATTACATGCCCGACAACGGCGAGCCTATCCTCAACAAGGGCTTCCAGAACTGGAACTTGCTGGTGCTGAACATGGCTGCCTGGCTGGACGGTAAAGAGACGGTGAATGAATTTTAATTTTTATCAAGCAAGAGTATGAAACATTTGTTACTGGCCTGTATCATGGCCGTAATCTGTCTTCCCGTTTCGGGAGGAAACAATAAGAAGTCTAGACCGGGCGGAGCTTCCCTTAAAGTGCTTTGCCTGGGAAATTCCATTACGCGGCATGAATATAAGGCTGATATCGAATGGTTCTCGGAGTGGGGCATGGCAGCTTCGAAGGAAGAGAACGACTATTGCCACCAGTTGCAGAAGCTGCTCTGCGCAGAACATCCCGGCACGGTGGTTACCCCGCTCAACATCGCTTACTGGGAACGCAATCTGGCGTGCGATATTGATTCATTGATAGGTTCGGCTGTTCGCGGCAAAGACCTTGTCGTGATTCGTCTGGGTGAGAATGTGCAGGATAAGCAGGCGTTCCGTCAGGGCATTCTCCGCCTGGTGGAATATTGCAAACAGAAAGCGGGCAGGGTGGTCATCACCGGTTGCTTTTGGGAAGATGCCGAGAAGGAGCGTGCCATTATTCATGCCGCCCGTACCCACGGCATTTCCTTTATTCCGATTGACTGGATAGACCGTCTGTATGATTCGCGTCCCAAGGTGGGCGATACCCTCCATGATGTGGAAGGAAAGCCTTATACCGTGACCAAGGAGTTTATTATTGCCCACCCCGACGACCGGGGCATGCGAAAGATAGCCGAGGCGATATTCGACACTTTGCGATGATGCTTCCCTGAATGTGACGGCAGGGAGCCGCATTGCTCGGGACTTGATTGATATGAATTGGTTTATAGATTATTGGTATGGAAAATTTGAAAAATATTTTGTGGCTCTGTCTGGCAGGACTGTTGTTGGCTGCACTGCCCGTTGCCGCCGGGCAGATTGTTGTGTCCACCCCTTCCTTCGCATTGGTGCTTGATGCTCCGGTAGGAGGCGAACTAAGGTATCTCTACTACGGAACCGGATTATCGGAGGATGATTTGCGGCAGATGAATGTGGCAGGTACGTGCCATCATGTTGCTTATCCTTCTTATGGAATAGGATGGCCCGGTGAATCCGCTCTTCGTGTCAGACATGCCGATGGGGTGATAGCCACCCGGCTTTATGTGCAGGATGTGGAAGTGAGGCAAGAGCCGGATGCTATGCTCACCCTTGTGAAACTGAAGGATTGTGTTTATCCCTTCTACGTCAATCTCTGCTACAAGGCATATCGCGATGTGGATGTGATTGAAACCTGGGCTGAATTCAGCCATTCGGAGAAGACTCCGGTAACGCTCCTTCAATTTGCTTCGTCTTATCTTCCTCTCCGCAGAGGCGATGTGTGGCTTTCCAGCCTCTACGGCGGGTGGGGCAACGAGGCAAGGTTGCTTCAGGAACCTTTAAAACCCGGCATCAGGCTGATAAAGAATATCGATGGCGTACGCAATTCGCATACTGCTCATGCCGAAGTAATGTTTTCGCTGGACGGGAAACCACAGGAAAACACAGGGCGTACTATCGGCGCAGCCCTTTGCTATACCGGTGACTATAGGCTGAAAATCAATACGGATGACGGCGATTATCACCACTTCTTTGCTGGTATGGATGAGGAAGGTGCTTCCTTCAGGCTGAAAAAAGGCAAGGTATTCCGTACTCCCCCGTTGGCGCTCACCTACTCGGAAGAGGGATTGGGCGGCGCAAGCCGTAATTTCCATAAATGGGGACGGAAACATAAACTGGCCAATGGAGACAAGCCCCGCAAGATACTGCTGAACAGTTGGGAAGGTGTTTACTTCGACATTAATCAGAAGGATATGGAGCAGATGATGGCAGACATAGCCTTGATGGGAGGCGAACTCTTTGTGATGGATGATGGCTGGTTTGGCAACAAGCATCCGCGTGATATTGACAGCGCCGGGCTGGGGGACTGGGTGGTGAACCCGAAGAAACTGCCTGACGGCATTGCCGGACTATTGCGTGATGCCGCGAAACATAATATCGGTTTCGGCATCTGGATTGAACCCGAAATGATTAACACACGCAGCGAACTATACGAGAAGCATCCCGACTGGGTGATGAAAGTCCCCGGACAAGACTTCATTACGGCGCGCGGTGGCACGCAGGCGGTGCTTGACCTTACCAACCCCCAGGTGCGGGATTTCATTTTTTATACGGTGGATACCTTGCTGGCCCGTTATCCGGAAATAGAATATATCAAGTGGGATGCCAATATGCCGGTGCTGAACCACGGTTCTGTCCATTTGGACAAGGACGAGCAAAGCCATCTGAGTATTCTTTATCATCAGGGATTTGAGGATGTGTGCCGACGCATCCGTAGAAAATATCCTGATGTGACGATTCAGGCGTGTGCCAGTGGAGGCGGTCGCGTCAATTACGGCTATTTGCCCTATTTTGATGAATTCTGGACCAGCGATAATACAGATGCCTTGCAACGCGTTTATATCCAGTGGGGAACGTCCTATTTCTTTCCTGCTATCGCTATGGGATCGCATATCAGCGCTGCGCCCAACCATCAGACGCATCGCAGCTTGCCCTTGAAATATCGCATTGATGTGGCAATGAGCGGAAGGCTCGGTATGGAGATACAACCCCGGAATATGACGGATGAAGAGAAGAATCTTTGCCGTGAGGCGATTGCTGCTTACAAAGAGATTCGTCCGGTGGTGCAGTTCGGTGAACTTTATCGGCTGGTGTCACCGTATGACGGACAGGGGGTAGCCTCACTGTTGTATGCCAGCGAAGATAAGTCGAAAGCCGTCTTCTATTGGTGGAAGCTGGAACAGTTTGTCAATCGGCAGTTGCCGCGTGTCAGGATGGCAGGATTGGATGCGGGGAAACAGTACCGTATTCGTGAGCTGAACCGCATTGACAATATTCCTCTTGCCTTTGAAGGAAAGGTACTGAGTGGCTCTTTCCTGATGAGCCACGGACTGGAGATTCCCGGAGAACATAGGATGGATGCAGATAAAATGAGTGATTATGCCAGTCGGATATTGTATCTGGAAGAGGTGAACCATTAAAATATTAGAAATATGAAAGTTGGATATTTTGCAGTTGTACTGCTTGCATGCTTCCTGCAGGCTTGTTCTTCGTTTTGGGGAAAGGATAGCACGGAGATGGACGGTTTTGTGACCGGACTGATGGACCGGATGACTGTACGGGAGAAACTGGGCCAGTTGAACCTGCCCTCGGGAGGCGATTTAGTGACTGGTACGGTGATGAACGGCGAACTCACGGAAATGATACGGAAGCAGGAAATCACGGGCTTCTTCAATGTGAAGGGAGTACGGAAAATCAGAGAGATGCAACGTATTGCCGTGGAGGAAACCCGTTTGAAGATTCCCTTGATTGTAGGAGCCGATGTCATACACGGTTATGAGACAATATTCCCCATACCGCTTGCCATGTCGTGTAGCTGGGACACTGTCGCCATCCGACGGATGACACGCGTGGCGGCTACTGAGGCCAGTGCCGACGGAATCTGCTGGAATTTCAGTCCGATGGTGGATATCTGCCGCGATGCCCGTTGGGGACGCATTGCCGAGGGGAACGGTGAAGATCCCTACTTGGGCGCTTTGATGGCGAGGGCATACGTACATGGCTATCAGGGCGATGCTATGAAGGCTAATAATGAAATACTGGCCTGTGTCAAGCATTTTGCACTGTATGGTGCTTCCGAGGCGGGACGTGATTATAATACGGTAGACATGAGCAGATTGAGCATGTACAACAATTATCTGGCTCCCTATAAAGCAGCCGTTGAGGCGGGTGTGGGGAGCGTGATGAGTGCGTTCAACCTTGTGGATGGCATTCCTGCCACTGCCAATAAGTGGCTGCTGACCGATCTTCTTCGTAACGAGTGGGGATTTGGCGGCATGGTCGTTACCGATTATTATTCCATCGGAGAGATGAAAACTTACGGCGTGGCCGACAAGAAAGAGGCTTCCGTGCTTGCTCTGAAGGCAGGAACGGACATGGATATGGTAACCGCCGGTTTTCTGGATACTTTGGAGTCGGCATTGGAGGAAGGACTCATTTCTGAAGCTGATATTGACCGTGCCTGTCGTAGGGTGCTTGAGACTAAGTATAGAATGGGACTTTTTGATGACCCCTACAAATACTGCGACACGGTACGTGCGGAGAAGGAAATCTTTACGCCCGAGCACCGCAAGGAAGCGCGTGAGGTGGCACGTGAAACCTTCGTGTTGATGAAGAACGAGGGAAGTCTGCTTCCTCTTTCTGTGGATAAGAAGGTAGCGCTGATAGGACCTATGGCCGATGCCCGCAACAATATGTGCGGCATGTGGAGTCTGACTTGTGTTCCTTCCGACCACCGTTCCCTGCTCGATGGGATGCGCGACGCGATGAAGGGCAGGGGTGAAGTCTTTCATGCCAAAGGCAGCAATATCTATTACGAGGAGGAAATGGAGAAAGGCGCTGTCGGCTTCCGTCCTTTGGAGCGTGGAGACAATGAGAAATTACTTCGGGAGGCGTTGCAGGTGGCTGCCCGTGCGGATGTGATTGTTGCCGCTTTGGGTGAGTGTGCGGATATGTCGGGTGAATCGGCCTCACGTACGGAACTGGAACTGCCGGATGCGCAACAAGCGTTACTGAAAGAACTGGTGAAGACGGGAAAGCCGGTGGTGCTGTTATTGTTTACGGGACGTCCGTTGGTGCTTAATTGGGAAACGGCACATGTTCCTGCTATACTGAACGTATGGTTTGCGGGCAGTGAGGCGGGCGATGCCATAGCTGACGTATTGTTTGGGCACGCCGTGCCTGCCGGAAAGCTCACTACCAGTTTCCCACGTGCCGTAGGACAGATGCCGTTATACTATAACCATTTGAGTGCCAGTCGACCCGATCCGCAAGATGGAGTGTTCAACCGCTACCAGAGTAACTATATTGACCAAAGTAATGAACCGCTTTATCCTTTCGGGTTCGGGCTGAGCTATACGGCTTTTGAGTACGGTGATATGCGGCTTGGTTCGGAATGTCTTCCCAAGAACGGGGAGTTGGCGGTTTCCGTGGAGGTCACCAATTCCGGTACTTGTGACGGTACGGAAATCGTACAGCTCTATCTGCGTGATGTGATGGCTGAGGTGGCACGTCCCGTCAAGGAACTGAAAGCTTTTCGGCGCATCTTCTTGAAGAAAGGGGAAAAGCGAGAAGTGGTGTTCACGTTGACAGAAGAGGACTTGAAATACTACCATTCGGATTTGCAATACGGGTATGATCCGGGTGAGTTTCAAGTGATGGTCGGTCCTAACAGCCGTGATGTCCAGACGAAGGTGTTCAAAGCAGAATAAGTTCTTTAATTTGAAGATTATGTTTATATGAAGATGATAACTTTTTTCATTACGTTGCTGTTGTCAGTGGCTATGCTATGCAGCAGTTGTTCTGTTACTGGAAATAGAGAAAAGACATTATTGGGCAATCCGGTTGTCAAGGTGCCTACGTTGCTTGATAAGACAAACTGGACAACGGACACGATTGCCAACGGAATCATTTACTATAATTTTGCAGCAAAAGATGAAGTTTCGGATGCCAGTCAGATCGTGAATGTATTGGAACTTGATTTGACAAATCCTGACTATACGCTTGCCTTGCGGTATGTTCCGGAGTGTTCTACGTTGTCCGAACTTGCCAAGTCCGCCGGAGCTATAGCCGGAATGAATGCAGGGTATGAGCAGGAAGCCATCTACTTGAAAGCAGAAAATACCGTGTTTTCGGAAGTGGCATTGGCGCCCGACCATCTCCGCTTCTGGAAGCATGAGGGTGCTGTCTGTTGGAGCAACAATGAGGACATCGGAATATGGTTTGCCGGTAAAGACGGGGTGGATGCCATTGCATGCTATAAGGCGGATACACACCGGAATCTCATAGCCAGTGCCCCGATGCTGGTTGATAATTACGTGCCTTGCGGCGTCTCTTTTGTGGATGCCGCATATACGCCGGAACAACTGAACGGACTGGATTATGAAGACAAGAACCGCCATCAGGGAGTCAGACATCCCCGTACTGCCATTGCCTTGACGGAAGACCGAGATTTGCTGCTCATTACCGTCGACGGACGCCGGTCCGGTCAGGCGGAAGGCATGAACGCAAAGGAACTGACCGGCTTTATCGTGAAATACTTCTCTCCGCAATATGCACTGAATATGGATGGCGGAGGTTCCACGACTATGTATGTCATAGGAAGAGGGGACAATGTTACGAATGTCGTGAATTATCCTACTGATAACGGAATCTTTGACCATCGTGGAGAGCGGAAAGTCTCTACCCATTTTCTGGTGATGCGAAAATAAGTACTTTAGTAATATTTGAAGAACAAGACAATGAAAGAAAAGAAATGTAGCTGGATTATTCTTTGTAGCTTCTTTGTATGTTTTTGCTTTTTCCAGCCACTTTGGGCGGAGAAGCGTGTGGAGCGAGGCAATGACATCGTTTCTGTCATTAGGCATGGTGTCCGGAACGACGGTTCTGTGATAGGCTCTGAACTGAATGAGCTTGTCGTGAGGAGCTACGGGAAGACGTTGTATTTTCCTGTCGGTACCTATAATCTGTCGGAACCTATCATCTTGCCCTACGACTATACGAAGAATGTAAATATTGTTTTTGACAAGAATGCATTGATAAAGACCGATTTGCCCTTGGAAGCATTGTTGAAGGTTGGCTATTCGGAGATGTCGACACCCGATGTCACTCACCGTCGCTTCTCTTATATCGAGGGAGGGATGTTCGACTGCTATAATGTGGAGAACGGAATCATGGTCAACGGATTGAAACAGCTGGTTTCCCTGAAAAGCATTAGTTTGTTTAAGGGGCGCAACACACATATCCGCATCAGCGTTACCGACGACTTCAGAGGAACGGGAAGCAGTGACACCAAAATAGACAATGTGACCATACAAGGCATTTCGTCCAACGAAGAGGTATATGGTATTTATATAGATCAGGCCTGCTGTGACTGTAAGATCTCCAATACTTTCATATATAGCACGAAGTATGGACTCGTGACAAAGTCGGCGGGACATATTTTGAATAACCTGCATATTCTCTCCATGCACACCACTGGCGGTCTGGATTTGGGGGTGAAAGGTTTCCGCTCTACGGAAGGGATACGTGTGGAAGCGGATGGCTTTTTCATTTTCAACGAGGTGTATTATGACACGGTGGACCGTGGTATTGTGGTTGCGGCAGACAGGAATCCTACGTTGGTGCTGGACAAGAACATCTTCTATTCCTATTTGCCGGATTTCGGGACTTCTTTCCTCTATCGGGACCATAAGGCGGAGACTCCGTTTCAAGCGAAGATGTCGAACTGTATCATCGAAGTGGCAAAGCAGGGTTATAAGATTTTTGATGTCGGCCCTGAGGCTATAAAGAATGATGTGGAGGGGAATTTTTCGTTTGTGAATTGTGCAATGAGAAATTCTCACTTGTTAAGTCCTTTCGATTTCTCCCTGATGCAACGCATAAGGGAAAAAAGATGTGATGTGCTGTCCGCACCGGAGCAGGCAACAGGTGGTTTACAGGCAGTGGATAGCTTGCAGTGGTACGTTTTGGGAGCTGTGTTTGCTTCTCCGTATCGTAATCTGTTAAAGTTGGATTTGGCAAAAGATGGTGTGGCAGAACTGGATTTGCTCTTTGCAGGAGGGGAATCCGAGATACATGGCAGGATACTTAAAAGCCCGGATGGAACTTCCTTCCAGCTGGGATATGTTGTTAAGGATGAGTATTGTATCTTACTGTTGAGAACGCCCCGAGGAAAAGTGTATCCTGCTATTTGTGATGTGTTGGGAAATGGCTGTTTTTTGGCGACTCCTTCCAAAGACAGATACTACAAACCGGAAGATTATGGGGTAGACCAAGACCCCGTCATTCTGCATTGAATTTGTGTAATGGAAGAGCAGGTAATATAGAGCGTGAGCGATGTGTTACTTAAGATACAGTGTCATTTTACTTAACGGTAAAATGACACTGTAAATGCCTGATAAAGGTGTTTATTATTTGAAAAACAATTAGATTATCAGCGTGCTGGCTTTTTAGAATCTGTATCCATATCCCAGCATGATTGCCACATTGTCATCTTTGGCAAACATAAACCTGGCTTCTGCATTCAGATAACTCCGTTCGGAGATGGGTAATGTGATACCTCCTCCCAAATTGAAAGCGAATTTGGTAGAGTTGCTCCGGTCCATTTCCATTTCTTTCCCGTCTATCTCAACACTCTTTTTGCCATAGAAGTTGTTCTGCATGCCGATACCTGCAAGGGGATAGACCGAAAATCCTTGGCCGTCTTCTTTAAAGTTGAATACATAATGGAAATTCACGCTTACATCCAGTCCGGTAACTTTGTCTTTAGGAAAGTAGAACGTTACATCCGGAGCAATCCGGAGATTATTCGCTATCGCGTAACGTCCTTGTACTCCCAAACCGAACCTCTCATAGTTCGTTTGATAACCGATGTTGCCCATCAAAGAGCCTTCACCTTTAACTGTTTGGGCATTTATGCCCACAGATGCCAATGCAATCATGGCCAGCAAGAATAATTTTTTCATAATTAAGGCATTTAGTTAATAAAATATTTATTTAAAAGAAGAATGATCTCCTTTTAATGGAAATAACAAACGTTTGCTTACATTTGTTTGCTATATATTGTTACATATACAAAGACTTTTGATGTTAATATACGAGCGCTTTTCTCAATTTTTTATAAAGCAAAAAATGATGTTAATTCCGTTTTTATGCCTCGAACCATTTTTTTTAATGCTGTGTTTTTAGTATATGGCAGGGATTAAAGTTGGTTACATTTGAATTGCCAGTTTGTAGAGAAAGGAGCAAGTGGTATATTACATTGTCGTAACTGACTGAACCTGCATTGTTACGAAAGGATAAAATATCAGGATTGTTTCATTATTAAAATCTACAGCCATGAAAAGTCTAAGTTTTGATTTGCGGGTCAGGCTAATAGCCAGTTCTGTCATCGGGGCAATAGTTTATTTCTTTTCAAGTTCCCGCAGGTAGGTAAAGTGATAATAAAATAAAGGATCGCAGGATATGCCTTTATATTGGAAATAAGCGGATGATATATCTATCTATATATTTACATGTAAATTTCAGAACTGAGTGTGTTACTTTAAAAAATAGTTTATGTATTTTTTATGGTACATTGTTATCGGGATCGCTTCTCTGTCTTATAACAGAAAGAAAATTGAACTTTAATTATTTTAATCGTTTAAAACCAACTTAATTATGGAAAATAGAAATTCTAGTTTATGGATCGGCCTGGGAATAGGTACGGTCATCGGTACTCTGGCTTATCGTTTCTCACGTACTTCAAAAGCCAAGAAATTGAAGGAAAAAGTATGTAACGTTTTTCATAAGATAACCGGTCAGACGGAAGACCTGTTAGATGAAGCTAAGGAAAAAGTGGCGGATACCGGAAAAGTTGTAGTGGATAAGGTAGCCGATAAAGTTCAAGATGGCGCTGATGCTGTAAAGGACGCATTGAAAGATGCGAAGAAAGATGTCAAACAAGGAGCTGAAAAGGCCAAGACAGAAATAAAGGAAGGGTATGAAAATATAAAAAAAGAAGCAAGTAAAAAACTTGATTGATTTTTTTTATATATCATTCTGTTAATAGTAATATCTTATATAAAGAAGAATTATGATTGGATTTGTAATATGGATTATAGGATTGGTCTTAACTATCAAAGCTGCTCTAGAGATATGGCGTATTCATGCGCCGGCGGAAAGAAGGTTAATAGCCATTATCCTGGTAGTTTTGACCAGTTGGGTAGGATTGTTATTCTATTACTTTTATGGTAAGCCTCGTATGGCACAGTGGCTGGGCACCGGTCTTGAAAGGTATTGATGGACACATAGCTGTTTATGCTGAATAGATAGGAATATCCCAAAATAAAAATGTGTTGGTTGATAGAAGTGACCGATTTATTTTTGTTTTGGGATGTTTGTATAGGAGTATACAAAGGTAATGTCAAAAGTATATGAGACTTGTCATTATGATAATATTTTAGGCACGGATTACACGGGGTAAATTAAAACCGTGAAATCCGTACCTAAAAGAATGCACAGAGAGAGAGGTATTTTCTTCTTGTCTGTCTTACCAATATTTTTCGATTCTATCATAGCCGAAAACGTGACTACGTTCATCTTTAATATCTTGCAGCTTATGACAAATTATTTGCGCTCCGATCATGCTGAAAGTGATTCCGTTTCCGCCATATCCCAGATCGAAAAATATTCGTTCCTTGCCGGGCCAATTGCCGATGAAAGGTAGTCCGTCTTTGGTGCTACTGAAGGTACCGCACCATGCCATTTCTGTTTTGAAAGGGATATCGGGGAATAGTTTTCTGACTTTTCTCTCCAAAATACGGATTTTCTTTCTGAGTAGTGAGTCACGGTGCTCTGGATCGCTGAACTTTTCATCCTCACCACCTACAATAATACGGTTTCCGTCGGTGGTACGGATATAAAGATATGGATCGGCTGTTTCCCAGATCAGGCAATGTTCCGGCCAGAGATATTCGGGGGCTACCGGATGTGATATGAGTGCATAAGTAGAAGTCAAATCCATAATTTTTTTGGGAAGGAATTGTCCGGCCTCAAATCCGGTGGCTACGATTACATATCCGCACTTAATTTTATTTCCTTTGTCTGTTATCATGATACAGCCATCAGATGTTTCAGTGCACTTCTTTATGTTGGTATGGGTAAAGACCTTCAGACCGTTCTCCTTCATATGATAGGTGAGCAGTCCGGTTGCAGCTCTGTAGGCATCCATCTGTGCGGATGTTTCATTCACCAGGGCATTGCCGGGCACTTTCACCTTATATCGTTTTCTGATTTCTTGTTTCTTGAGCAGATTGACCGGCAATTCATGCTTTTGCCGTATTTCGTATTCTTGTTCCAGAAGTTTGTTGTCTGCCGAGCAGCTGGCATAAAAGACGCTGGACAATTGCTCAAATCCGGCATCGACATCTGTTTCCTTTAGTACTTTCTTTATATCAGAAATGGATTGCAGGCATGCATGATAGGCGGTTGCTGCATTTTCTTCGCTGATGATTTTTGCCATCCGGCAGAGGGGTACGTCTATTTCATATTGTAGTAAAGCGGTACTTGCAGCAGAGCTTCCGGTTGCGATGCTGCGTTTGTCAATCACGCAACATTCTATTCCGGCACGACACAATTCGTGTGCCATCAAAGCGCCTGTTATACCCGAACCTACGATGACGATATCTGTTGACAGATCATCCTCCAAAGGGTGGAAATAGTCCAATAGGGAATTTCTGACGATCCAATAGGGTAAACCTGAATGTAAGTCCATAATATATTTTGTTAATTCCCCCTTACTTTCTTCCTGTTGAGAAACAGGAAGAAAGTAAGGGGGGAGTGAGAAATGGGAAAGCCGTTTTATTGAAATTTGCTTTCCGTTTACGGTAGTAGATTATTTGCCTTCTTCGATAGTACAAATGCTGACACGGTTCCAGTCCGGTTCGGAGAACATATCACCGATTCCTTGTCCTTCGGCGGTAATGCGGGTGTCGTTAATCTTGTATTTTTTTACAAGTATGGACTTCACAGCTTGAGCACGTGCTTTTGCCAGTTTCTTATTGAAAGCGAGGTTACCTTCGGGAGAGGCATATCCTTTGATGACGACTTTAGCTTCAGGATGTTTTTTCATGTAAATGGCTACACGTTCCACATTAGGCAGTTGGGAAGCATCAACCACGGACTTTCCTTGTCTGAAGGTAATGATGGATTCTGGAATGCGGTTGGTTTTTACCACGGTTTCTATGTTGGCAGCTTGGGTTCTGCAATCTGCCAGCTCCTTTTGTAAGTTGTTGGCCTGTTGTACGGCATTGCTCAGTTGCATGTCCTTGTCGCTCAGTTGTGATCGCAGACGGTTGACTGCATTATTTAGCTCGCCTACTTCTACTGGGTCGTAAGGCTTCACTGTTGTGAAATGATGTGAGCCGTTGCTACACATGAAATGGTAGGTCAGTCCGGCAGTCAGTTCAAAAGTGGCATTGTTGGCGTTGAAACGGCTTTTAGTTTTGCTGAAGTCTCCTTGCATATCATATACGATAGCTGGTTTGATACCGAGTGTCCATGCTTTTTCCTCACCTAGGTTGAAGTTCAAGTTTAGACCAAGGCGTTTAGACCAGGAATTTGTATCACCGGGGCCATTCTGATAGTAATGTAGCCAGCCGATACCTGTCAGAGTCTCGATTTCAAAAATGCGTGGTTCGCCCATATAACCTCCAAAGAGATTCATCAGGTTGACTTTACCGAGTAAGCTCACTTCGGAAGCATCAAATGCAGTTTTGCTGGCTGAGGTATTTACATATCCCATACCTTGAATACCTAGACCGAATATAGGAGTAAGTTGTTTTCCGATTCCGAATCCGAAGGCCGGTCGGGCATTTTTTAAGAAGGAGCTGTGAGTCAAAGGGGTTACAGCACCAGCTTTCAGTTCAATAGACCAGTTGTCACCAGGGCGTGTGCCTTCAAGGGCCGTACGGTCATTTTGCGCATGCATGGTAAGAATACTCATGCTTAGTGCTAAAACAAAGATAGATTTTTTCATAATTAAATAAATTAATAGTGATACAATAAATATGTCACACACGTTGTACTGTCTGTTGTGTAGTTATGACTGTGCATAATCTAATGAATTACTTTGTCATAACCTTTGTTTAAAAAACAGCCCGTTAAAAAGGATGGTTCGAAAAATAGAAATGGATTTAACATCTATTTAAGAAGTCGGATGGTGCCAGAAGCCTGTATTGGCAGTGAAAGCACATCATAGATATATAAGGTGCAAATTCTTGGATTTATATATAACGGCATCAAATATAACTTTATATATACATGCGTTTTTTAACACAAATATCTGTTGAAATGACAAATATTCATCAAACAAATATTCTTTCAATGCTGTTTTTTTATAGAGATACAAATCATAGTATTAATTAAAAACCTGACAATTATGAAAAAATTAAGTTTCGCAGGACTGAAGGGTAGAGTGTCCTGGGGCAGTGTTTTCGGCGGTGTCATGACTGTATTGGCAATATCCGTGTTACTGTCTATTTTAAATTCAAGTATTGGTTTGTTTATGTTTGATCCATTATCAGATCACCCGGTTGCGGGCATCGGCACTGCTGTTGGAATCGGATCCGCTATCATTCTGGTTGCCGGCATGGCTGCAGGAGGCTTTGTGGCCGGGAAACTGGCCGGTATGGACGGAATGATACACGGATTTCTGGTCTGGGCGACCACACTGATTGTGGCTGTGGTACTGGGAATTTTTCTGGCTGTCGGTGCGGCAAAAATGACGGTGAATACTCTTGGAGCGGTCTCGTCCGTTACGGGCAGCGTTTTGTCTGGAACAGGTGATACCGTTGGAAACGGAGTTGCCGCATTATCTGAAGACGCAAAGGAGCTGTTCGGAAAAATCGATTTTAATGCAACCCTGAAAGAAGGGAATATACCGCAGAATATCCGTACCGCACTTCTAAAAAGCGATGTGAAGGAACTTCAGCCGGATTACCTGCAGAAGCAACTGGCGGAAGTGAAGGATGACCTGGAAGCGTCCGTAAAAAAGATAGTACGTTCCCCACAACAAGCGGATGAGAGCATTGACAGTTTCCTTGACCGGTTGAAACAACGTACAGAAAGTATCAGCAAAAATATAGACCGGAATGATTTGGCTAAAGCTATAGCAAACAACACCAATATGTCAAAAGCGGAAGCAAATAAAACTATTGACCAATATATGAACTTGCTGGAAAATGCACGTATGGAAGCCGGCAAACAGATAGACAAACTGGAGGTGACCCTGAAGAAAGCCGCACAGGAATGGAAAGAAATCAAGCATGAGGCACTCGTGGCTGCCGATAAGGCAACGGATGCCGCAGCGAGGTCCGCACTGATTTCGTTCCTTGCAATTCTCTCCGGAGCGGTATTGTGCTGTATTGCAGGTGCCTACGGTAGCAGGAAGACCCAAGAAAGGGTGGATATCTGACAGTATTTCATTAAATCAAGTAAGAAGTTCGGTCCCCCAAACAGTATGACAGGTTGATGTCATTTTTAAGCATGTTATATCTTTTCTGAAATCGGGCCAACTGATATCCGCATTATAAAAGGCAATGACTAACTTGCATTGCCTTTTTAAATTTAAACTATTTTTATTATTTTTGCGGGTAACATTTAACTTAACACACTTTTACTACAAATGACATACTTTCAGATTTTAAAGAGGGCGCTTTTTCTGTTCCCTTTACTAATAGCCACTTTTACTACCTGCAAGGGTCAAATTTATAAATACCTGGGCATAGAGGACGGACTAAGCAACCGGAGAATTTTTCGCATCCAGAAAGGCGGGCACGGGTACATGTGGTTCCTTACCCAGGAAGGGATAGACCGTTATGACGGAAGCAAGATTAAACATTATGCCGTCTTTGACGGAAGTATGGAGGTGGCGCCGCAAATCAACCTGAACTGGCTATATACCGACAGCAGGCACAGGCTGTGGGTTGTGGGTAGAAAAGGACGCATATTCCGGTACGACACCGCCCGTGACCGTTTTGTTATGACCTACAAGCTTAGCGATCTGCAGGATGACGTAACATCAGGCACCGTCAATTGTACCTATATGGATAGTAATGACCGTATTTGGCTCTGCCATGGCGACAGTATTGTACGCTATGATACCCGCGCAGGTACTACGGACAGAATAGATTCTCCTGCCCCGGACGATATTACTGCAATCACGCAGACCGACAGTACAAACTTTTTTATAGGGACATCAAACGGGTTACTGCAAACCATAGAAAAGGAAGGTGTCCTGGAAACTGTGGCCGGAACATATACTGACAGTATCCGTATACCGGTAAGTGAGCTTTATTTCCACGAAGATTCAAAGCAACTGTTCATAGGAACCTTCAAGGAAGGAATTATAGCATACGGAATGAACACGACTTCAACCATCATCGCGGACGGTCCGCTACAGAACGTGGCAATCAAACGAATCACCCCCTTTGGAAAGCGGCAACTGCTGGTAGCCACGGGAGGCAGGGGAGTATACAAGATTGACGTTGATTCTCTCTCCGCCCGGCCTTATATAACCGCCGACTACAGCAATTATAACGGTATGAACGGGAACAACATCAATGATATTTATGTGGACGGGGACGGACGGATATGGATGGCCAATTATCCTACCGGGATTACAATACGCAACGACCGTTACAGAAGTTACAAATGGCTCAAGCATTCACCGGGCAACAACAGTTCGCTGGCCAATAACCAGGTCCATGATGTAGTCCGGGACGGCGAGGGTGACCTGTGGTTCGCCACCAGCAACGGGATCAGCCTGCTTCACAGCGCAACCGGTCAGTGGACTTCCTTCCTTAGCAGTTCCGAGCACTTGAAAGGCGATGACAATAATATCTTCCTGAGCCTCTGTGAGGTATTACCCGGCATTATCTGGGCAGGTGGGTATACATCAGGTATATACAGGATTGACAAGAAGAAAGGCACGGTGGAATACATCTCACCTTCCTCCCTGGCAGGAATAAGCCCTGACCAATATATCAGTGACATAATAAAGGACTCCGGAGGGGATATATGGTCAGGCGGATACTGTAATCTCAAACGCATCAACCCTGAAAGCGGTGACATACGACTCTACCCGGGACTGGGGTCCATTACCGCCATACTGGAAAAGGACGCGGAACACATCTGGGTAGGTACAACTATGGGATTATACCTGTTGGACAAGCTCCGGGGAGATTACCGCCGCATAGATTTCCCGGTCGAGACAGTCCATGTCAGTACTTTGTACCAAGCTGCGGACAGCACACTATATGTGGGGACCAGAGGAGCGGGACTGCTTGTATATGACGGTGCAAACGATAAATTTATACATCAGTACCACATGGAAAACTGTGCCCTTGTTTCTGATAACATTTATATTGTCATTCCAAGACCGGATGGCAGCTTGCTGCTCGGTACGGAAAACAGCATAGTTACTTTCCTGTGTGAAGACCGGACTTTCCAAAACTGGACGGCGGAACAAGGATTGATGAGCGTATGCTTCAATGCCGGCGCTGCAACCCAGTATGGGGACAGTCTTGTGTTCGGAAGCAATGATGGCATCGTCATATTCCCGGTTGACTTGCAGATTCCCGTTCCACAGTTCTCACAGATGCTCCTGAGGGATTTTGCAGTCTCTTCATGTCCGGTCTATCCCGGTGAGGAAGGGTCACCGTTAAAAAAGGATATTGACGGTAATTACAAACTTGAACTGGCTTATGACCAGAGCAGCTTCTCCCTGGAAGCAATATCCATCAACTATGATTATCCTTCAAACATTCTGTACTCATGGAAATTGGAAGGCGCCTATAACGGCTGGAGCCACCCGTTGCAGGACGGGCAGATACAGGTCACCGGTCTTTCCCCAGGCAAGTACATCCTGCGTATCTGTGCCATATCCAACGAAGAAAAATACAAAGTTTATGAGGAGAAAAGTATTGAAGTGGTTGTCGCCCGTCCACCATGGGCGAGCGCATGGGCCATAGCGGGATATGCACTTCTTGCCATATCAGCCGTTACAATAGCAGTCAGGATCGTCATGTTGCGCAGACAAAAAAGGCTATCGGAGGAAAAGACACGCTTCTTCATAAATACCGCCCATGATATCCGTACTCCCCTCACCCTGATAAAAGCTCCTTTGGAAGAAGTGGTGGAAAGGCAGCAGGTAAAAGAGGAAGGGACGGATAACGTGGGAGTGGCCTTGAGAAGCGTGAATAACCTCCTGCAATTAGTTACCGACCTGATCAATTTCGAAAGGGCGGACGTTTACACCTCACAATTGTATGTTGGCGAATATGAGCTGCACAGCTACCTGGAAAGTACTTGCGAAACTTTCCGGACATATGCGTCACAGAAAAACGTCAACCTCTCATGTGAAAGTAAGTTCCCTTTTATGAATGTCTGGTTTGACAGGGACAAAATGGATTCTATACTGAAGAATCTATTGTCAAATGCCTTGAAATATACTCCCCGAAATGGTAATGTCCATGTTTGTGCCTACACTGAACAGAATACATGGAGCATAGAGGTAAGTGATACGGGGATCGGAATTCCCGCCGGGGAGAGGAAATATCTGGGCGGAAGGTTTTTCAGGGGCAGCAATGCCGTTAATCAGAAAGTGCCGGGAAGCGGAATCGGCCTGATGCTGGTCTGCAAACTGGTTCGCTTGCATAAGGGAAGGATCATTATATCAAGCACGGAAGGGGAAGGTACCTGTGTACGTGTTACATTCCCCATGGGAAACAGGCATTTGCGCAAGGCACGTTTCATAACAGTGGCAAAGACGGAAGATGCAGCCCCGCCACAACCGGAAACGTGTTCTGTCGAACTGCGCATGGAAACGATGAAAAATGGCAAAAGTTCATCACGTATTCTTGTAGTGGAGGACAACGATGACTTGCGGGGATACATTGAGAGACTCTTGGGACAGGACTACCACGTCCAATCATGCACAAACGGACGCGACGCGTTGGTCGTGGCAAGGGAATATAACCCGGACCTGATCCTTTCGGATGTCATGATGCCGGAGATGGGCGGTGATGAACTATGTGCAGCCATCAAGTCGGACATTGAAACCTCCCATATTCCGGTTATCCTGCTGACGGCACTCAGCGATGAGAAAAATATGCTCAAGGGGTTGGACAAGGGAGCCGATGCATATATAACCAAGCCTTTCAGTGTGAATGTGCTCAAGGCGAACATCAGGAGCATACTGCGCAACCGGATATTGCTCCGAAAAACATATGCCGGACTAAAATCTGGTACCGGCCCGTTACCTGAAGGATGCAGTAACGCATTGGACTGGAAATTCATTGCCACCGTGAGAGAATGTGTTATGGAACATATTACCAGTCCTGATTTCAACGTGGACACCCTCTGTGAAATCCAGCACATGAGCCGTTCGAGTTTCTTCAACAAGCTCAAGACATTGACAGGATACGCACCGGCCGACTACATCCGTTCCATCCGCCTGCAACATGCGGCAAACCTGCTAATCCAGGAAAGGTGCACGATAATAGAAGTTGCGGATGCAACCGGATTCAGTGATGCAAAATATTTCAGGGAAGTATTCAGGAAACATTATGGTGTAAGCCCTAGTGAATACCGCAAAGTAGCAATGGGAACGCATCCGAAAGAAAGCCTATCCGATTATCGGTGCCATGGGGGAGGAAGTGTGGGAAGCCGTTGATGAGTTGATAAAAAACAGAGAGAGTACTATCGACTTGATACTGGTCGTTACATCAGGTAGGGTGAATGCTTAGGGTGGGTTCCACACTATTGTCAATATGATTACGTGATTACTCCGATCACGGTGGATAAGATGGTCATGCGGAGCGGCCTCTCTTCCTCGACCATCGTGTTGGACTATGTGTAGAACTGGCATGAATAGACAATCATATTGAGTGAAAGAGGTATGGAAAAATATTGAAAATCCGGGCAGCCGCATAGGGATTGCCCGACTTTTTTAAGATGGATATTCAGGTGTGGGGTTGGCAGGTCAGTCCACGGGCTCGCCGCCATAGCGAAGGCGGCAGATAGCCTCGTGGATTTCACACATGATATGCAGCCGTAGCCGCTTGCTGATATGTTGGCTGTCGGAACGCATGAAGAGTTTTTGAACGATTTGACCGTACACTTTTTGGACGAGAAACGAAAACCAAAGGAATTAAGACTCCATGAGGTGGCACCGTTGGACGCGAAATTTCGGGCGGAAATCGGGGACTGCAAGACCGCCTCACCGGATATATTCCGATACGGGATTTGCACGAAGCGGTGCGACATGGCACCCACACTGAGAAAGTTCAACAGGCTGGGAGACTTGCGACTGGTCTGTGCGCCGCTTCTCAATGAGCGATGGATTGTCTCGCCGCCGGTTGCGCGACCGGATAATGCCCGGTTCCCGCCGCCGGAAGTGAAGACGAGGATACCGTTTAAAAAGAAAAAACAGAGTATGAACATTTAACTCTTTGATATATGGAAAATGAACAGAATGGAACGCTAAAAGACGGCAGTGTATATGTAGTCATGGGATTATGTTACAGAGATTCCAGCGTCTGTCGGAAGTGGTGTATTGCCTGTGAAATGAAACAGAACCGTTCTCGAAGGATGATACCTATACCCGCCGGCTCACTCCGGAAATGTGGGAGGAAATAAAGTTATCACCCGTAGTGGTGGCTGATATGCTGGATGATTTGAGGCACGGGAACAAGTTCTATACGGGCGTTGAAACGGATAAGGGGGGCTTCTTTTCAGCCGGAACTATGAAGGGAACCACCAATATGGGGCCTTTATGGAGGAGAATATCGAGAGATGTTTCTTTGAGCCGGACTTTGAAGGAAAGTCGCTGACCGTGTATGAACTTCGGGGATGGCCTTCGCTGATGGCGGGGAAGATAAACCTCTGTTATGATGATAACGATACCCTGTTACTATTGGAGAAGATTCCACCGGATGCCTTCCTTGATAAATCGGCTCTTAAAAGCGTACAGACAGAGGTGTATGACCTTTCACTCACGTGGGAGAATTATGCCCGGCTGCCGGACAATGAGAAGGGGCTTGGCCTGTTCCAGAGCGTGGATAACTATGACCGGATGACCTTGCTTCATATCATGGATCAAAGTATGACAAATCCCGTAAAACCTTGATTTTACGGGATTTTTTATTTCTCTTCTCGGACATCTATCAGTAATTCGGGTTATATAATCAGTAATCTGGATACCTATGTAATAATAATACCCGCTACTTTTGTATCGCTATAACAATTGGATTTATATGTTTCAACTAAATAATATATCGTATGAAAAGATTGGTGTTGTTTATGATGGCAGTTATGCTGTTGTCTATTACTGTTAACGCACAGAAAAAAGGTGGTAAGACACTGGTAGCTTATTTCTCGGCAACGGGAACAACGGCAAGGGCTGCCAAGTTGGTGGCAGAAGCTGTTGATGGGACCCTCTACGAAATACAGCCTGCGAAAAAGTACACGGCTGCTGATTTGGACTGGCACGACAAAGCTTCGCGCAGCAGTGTGGAGATGTCGGATTCCAAATCACGTCCTGCATTGTATTCTAAATTGGGAAGTCTCGCGGAGTATGATACCATTTATATAGGTTTTCCTATTTGGTGGAATTTGGCTCCAAGAATCATCAATACATTTATAGAAAGCGGTGATTTTGCAGGTAAAACGGTTATTCCATTCGCCACTTCGGGAAGCAGCAGTATTTCTAATGCAGAAAAGGAATTGCAGACGAATTACCCCGGCATAAACTGGGGAAAAGGCAGGCTGCTGAATGGAGCGAGCCGGGAAACTGTCAAGCAATGGATTAAGAAATGAATTTCCAACCGAAACTTAAAGAAGTAGAGATGAAGAACATGGTAAAAAACATATGTGCGGCGATGGTTATTAGCCTTTGTGCTGCAGGACATTTGTCTGCAACAGAAAATAATCCTAATAATGATAATAAATTTATGGAAGAGAATTTGAATCTGACTCAAGAGTGGGACAAGACATTCCCACAGAGTGATAAAGTAGACCATAAAAAGATAACTTTCCACAACCGTTACGGCATTACACTTGCCGCCGATTTGTATGTACCCAAGAATGTGACGGGTAAATTGCCTGCCATTGCCATCAGTGGCCCATTTGGTGCCGTGAAGGAACAAGCTTCGGGCTTGTATGCGCAGACATTGGCAGAACGTGGATTCCTGACGATTGCTTTCGATCCATCCTATACGGGAGAAAGTAGCGGCCAGCCCCGTTATGTGGCTTCGCCGGACATCAATACGGAAGATTTCAGTGCAGCGGTCGATTATCTTTCCACCCGTGACGATGTAGATGCAGAGCGCATCGGCATTCTCGGTATTTGTGGATGGGGAGGCATGGCGCTTAATGCAGCGGCTATCGATACTCGCATCAAGGCTACAGTTACGGCAACCATGTACGACATGAGCCGGGTCAATGCTAACGGTTATTTCGATTCTATGAATGCCGATGCACGGCATGAATTGCGGCGCCAGCTTAATGCTCAGCGTACGGAGGATTATAGAAACGGTACATTTGCTCTTGGAGGAGGTGTAGTAGACCCGTTGCCTGCCGATGCTCCACAATTTGTGAAGGACTACCATACCTATTATAAAACACCGCGCGGCTATCATAAGCGGTCACTCAACTCTAACCACGGATGGAACAAGACTTCACCGCTTTCGTTCATCAATATGCCTATCCTTTCATATAGTGATGAAATCCGTAGTGCAGTGTTGATGCTGCACGGTGAGAAGGCCCATTCACGTTATTTCAGTGAAGATGCTTTTAAAAAGTTGCAGGGTGATAATAAGGAACTGCTGATTATTCCCGGTGCAAACCATGTAGACTTGTATGACAATATAGAGGTAATTCCATTCGGCAAAATAGAGAGATTCTTCAATGAAAATCTTCGATGACCGCCTTTAATGTGTTAGGAACCGGACGTACTTTTCTTTAGCCTGGTTCAGCAACTCCTCTTTCAGGCAGATGTCTTTCCGGAAAAGCGAATGCTCCGGGAAGATTTCTTTTTTCTTGGACGCCTTGTTCCAATTTCCTACTACATGCCCCTTATAGAGAAGTACCGGAAAGAACAATCCGTTGTTGGTGAAAGCTTTGGAATAGTCCTCTTTGGGTAGGACGTCCGTCCGGTCCTTGTATCCTATCAGGTATTCGTCGTAGGAGGGAAGAAGGTGTAGGTTACCGGTCGCCTTTCCAGATGTCCGGCAGGAGTCATGGATGTACCATGTCTGGCTGTTCCATTGTTCGGACATCAGTTCCGGTTCTATCAGAGAAATGGCTTGCCTTGCTTCCGTTAAAGGCAAACCAGACCACCAGGAGAAGTCTTGCAGGGTAGCAGGGGCATGGCTGCGGAAATAGGCTGTAGCCAGGCGGGCCAGCGCTTCTTCTTTCGTCAGTTCGGGGGTAGGTGGAACTCTTTCGTCCAGAAGGGCATAGGTGTGTTGCCGTCCATGGCATTCTCCGCTGCACACAATTCCTTCGACTTCGGCACGCGACATAAAGCGGGTCATGTGGTAGTTGTCTGCAAGCAGTCCCGAACGTTCAAAATGTTCCGCAATCTCTTGTTTCGTCAGGCTTCGCTTCCCGCTGAGGATATTCCCAAGTACGGTATGGCTTCTGTCATATTGCTGTTCCGTGATTTCCAGACCATGTCCTTTTGCATAAGAATCATTGGCGGATTTGATGCGTTGTGCAGAGAGTTTCAGCATCCAACGAATGTCTTCTGCTGCTACCAGGTGCCATGTGGGACGCATTACGTGGGTTCTCAGTATTTCCCCTTGATGCAGGGCTTTTTCCACGGCTTGAATTCCCGGTGACTTCAGCCGCATACCTACGGCCCATTTCACCATTGTATAGTCTTGTGCCTGCATGGCGCCCATCCAGGAGACCAGTTCTTTCGGGTGGCCGAAGAGTGGAGTGGACAGTTGCTGGTTCTGTAAGCGTATTTCAGGGATTCTCATGTCGGTATGGTATTCGTTTGTATCAATAGGAATCGCAAAGATAAGAAAAGCAGGTCATCGCAGGGTATATCGTGTCCGCAATTATATTCTTTTGTTTCTTTTAACAGCTACTAATATAGCTATCTTTTATTTTTGCAACACACAAATTTGGAAAATATTCATAATTAAACAACCATAAGAACTTTTTTATGACTATGAGAACAAATTGTATTTTATTGTTAGTTATTTTGTTGGGAGCCTTTCCCTTAAATCGTGTACATGCCGATGAATCTGGAAGCATAATTCTGTACACTCCTTACACAAAAATTTCCGTGACGCCCGGAGCGTCCATTGATTACAGCATTGATTTGATTAACAACACGGACGGGGTTACAAATGCAAATCTCTCGGTCAGCGGATTGCCGGGCAGTTGGAAGCATGAAATCAAGTCAGGCGGCTGGACCCTCAGCCAGCTTTCTGTACTGTCCAAGGAAAAGAAAACGTTCAATTTGAAAGTGGAAGTTCCTCTAAAAGTAAATAAAGGAAGTTATCATTTCACAGTATTTGCCGGAGAAACCAAACTGCCGCTGGAGGTGATCGTGGCCCAGAAAGGAACTTACCAGACCGAGTTCACTACCGACCAGCCCAATATGCAGGGCAATTCCAAGTCCACCTTTACCTTCAATGCCACTTTGAAAAACCAGACGGCCGACCAGGAGCTGTATGCGCTGATGGCCAATGCCCCCAGAGGCTGGAGTGTCGTGTTCAAGCCTAACTATAAGCAGGCCACTTCTGCCCAGGTGGAAGCGAACAGCAGCCAGAATGTGAGTATAGAGATTGTCCCTCCCGCCAATGTGGAAGCCGGCAATTACAAGATTCCGGTACGTGCGGCTACTGGTACGACTTCTGCCGACTTGGAGCTGGAAGTTGTTGTCACGGGTTCCTACGAGATGGAATTGTCCACGCCCAGAGGATTGTTGAGTACCGAAATCACAGCAGGAGATGTGAAGCGTATCGAGTTGGTGGTCCGGAATACCGGTTCTTCATTGTTGAAAGATATCCAGCTTTCTGCCAATAAGCCCGTGGACTGGGAAGTGTCTTTTGAGCCTTCGAAGATTGATATGCTGAAGGCGGGGGAAACGGCCAATGTCGTAGCTACCATGAAAGCATCCAAAAAGGCATTGCCCGGAGATTATGTGGCTACCATGACGGCCAAAACTCCTGAAGTGAATACAGACGCCCAATTCCGCATTGCCGTGAAAACCCCGATGATATGGGGATGGGTGGGCGTTTTGATAATAATCGTTGCCATAGGTGCCGTATGCTATCTGTTCCGTAAATATGGAAGGAGGTGAGCATGGACGAGCGAGTGATTGCATTGACAGACTTGACCAAGCAGTATGGGCGCTTCACTGCCGTAGACCGCATTTGCCTGACTATTCGTAAAGGGGAGATTTTCGGATTATTGGGGCCAAACGGCGCCGGCAAGTCAACTACCATCCTGATGATGCTGGGACTGACGGAACCCACTTCCGGCTCTGTGGAGATTTGCGGTATCGACTCTACCAAGCATCCTATCGAGGTAAAGCGGAAAATAGGCTATCTGCCCGAAGATGTGGGGTTTTATGATGACATGACCGGTCCGGAAAACCTTATATATACTGCGCGTCTCAATGGCATTTCGGATGCCGAAGCGAAAGTCAAGGCGCTGGAGCTGATGGAGCATGTGGGGCTTGCCGGACAGATGAAAAAGAAGACCGGGAAATATTCGCGCGGTATGCGCCAGCGATTGGGGCTGGCAGACGTGCTTATCAAAAATCCGGAAATTATAATCCTGGATGAACCTACTTCGGGAATAGACCCTGCCGGTGTTCAGGAGTTCATCGAGCTCATTAGGCAGTTGAGCCGGAAGGAGGGACTGACCGTCTTGTTCTCTTCCCACCACCTGGACCAGGTGCAGAAAGTTTGCGACCGCGTGGGACTGTTCAACAGTGGGAAGCTGGTCACCTTGATTGATATGTCTGATTTGAAGGACAAGCATCAGGAATTATCTGATATTTATAACCATTATATGGAGGAAGGAGGAGAAAGGCATGAATAAAGTCAATTATCCTTTTCGGGTAGTCGTCAACAAGGAAATATCCGACCATGTGAAAAGTTGGCGGTTCATTATCTTGATGGGAATCATTTTGCTTACGTGCATGGGCTCACTCTATACCTCGCTTACCAACATAGGTGCCGCCATCAAGCCCAATGACCCGGACGGTTCGTTCCTTTTCTTGAAGTTGTTCACAGCCTCGGATGGCACATTGCCTTCTTTTGTGCAGTTTATCAACTTTCTGGGGCCGTTGTTGGGGATTGCGCTGGGATTCGATGCTATAAATTCGGAACAGAACAAGGGGACGTTGAGCCGTATGCTGTCACAGCCTGTTCATCGTGATTGCATTATCAATGCCAAGTTCGTGGCTGCATTGATTGTGATAGGTATCATGCTGTTTGTACTGGGATTCCTCGTAATGGGCTGCGGGTTGATAGCGATAGGCATTCCTCCCACAGCAGAAGAATTTTGGAGGATTGTATTCTTTCTCATAATCAGTGTGTTCTATGTGGCATTCTGGCTGAATCTGGCCATTCTGTTTTCGCTTTGCTTCCGTCAGGCGGCCACCTCGGCATTGGCTTCGGTGGCGGTATGGTTGTTTTTCAGCGTGTTCTATACGATGATTGTCAATCTGGTTGCCAAGGCATTGAGCCCTTCGCAGCTGGCATCTCCTTATCAGATAGTCAGTTACCAGAAATTTATTCTCGGTCTGATGCGTCTGGCACCTAGCGAACTGTTCAATGAGGCGACCACAACGCTGCTGATGCCTTCCGTCAGAAGTTTGGGGCCGCTTACTATGGAGCAGGTTCAGGGGGCCATTCCCAGTCCGCTGCCATTGGGACAGAGTCTTTTGGTGGTGTGGCCGCAGCTCACCGGACTGATTGCAGCTACTGTCATCTGTTTTGCTCTTTCGTATGTCATATTTATGAGACGGGAAGTCAGATCACGGTAATGATAAGTATGTTTTATTGAGTGTTGAAAGTCCGTTCCGGCATTGGTTGCTTGAACGGACTTTTAATATTATTTGCCCGAACATTTGGTAATTCCAAAAACTTCCCTTACTTTTGCGCCCCGAACAAGGAGAGGTGCTCGAGTGGTTGAAGAGGCACGCCTGGAAAGCGTGTATACCCCTAAAGGGTATCGGGGGTTCGAATCCCCCTCTCTCCGCTAAAATAGAAAAATTAAAATCGTAAGTCTCTGAATTTTAATGGTTCAGGGACTTTCTTTTTTCTGTTACTCCCTCTTTTTTAGGATACCTCATAGCAGAAGACTTTAGGAGTTCTGTAAAAAGAAGAAAGAATTAGTGTTTCAAGTTACTTATGTTAGAAATTATTTTCTCATTTATTAATAATGTATCTGAATGGAGTGCGTAGTTGCGTAAGTAAGTGACGTGATGTGTATATATACGATATAATTTTCCAAACTTAATTTTATAGCTTGGGATGGAGAACTGCTGGGAGGGATTAAAGTTAATAATAGGATGTAATTCGGTATTTTGCAATGATAATTGTCATGTTTAATACTTAAATAACTGTTGTGCCAAGTTGTACAAGTCATTGCGCCACGTGTACCACGTGTGTCCACCGGGGGCTTCGCTGTACTTGTAGTTGATACCTGCTGCGTCAAACAGTTTCAGCATGGCTTTACAATTGTTGTAAGCGATGTCCTCTGGACCACCTTGCGTGAAATGCAAGGCGTGCACTGTGTGGTTGAAGTCTTGAGCGATGGTCTTGAGGTAGGTGCTGCGTTCGGCGTACATTTTCTTGTTCGTCTCAAACCATCCAGAGCTCAATACCCATAAGTAGCCGAATTCTTTGTAGTGATTCAAGCCTGCTTCCAAAGTTTCCATGCCGCCCATGGAGAGGCCTGCTAAGGCACGATGGTCTTTGTCGGTCAGTACACGGTAGTTGGCTTCGATGTAAGGGATGATGTCATTCATCAGGTCTTTGGCAAATAGAGGTACTTCGTCCATTAGGTTTTCTGTGGCAATGGAGCCGTTGGGCATCACCACAATCATGGGTTGCATTTTGTTCTCGGCTAGTAAATTGTCGAGTATGTTGCCTGCGCAGCCTACCGTAGGCCAAGCAAGGTCAGTATCACCTCCGCCATGTATCAGGTAGAGCACCGGCAATTTTTCCACACTTTTCTCATAACCCGCTGGCGTCCATACGTGCAGGCGACGGGTAGTCTTCAGAGTCTTTGAGTGATAATAACGTTGAGCTATTGCACCATGGGCAACATCTTCCTTCATGGAGAAAAAATCGCCATCTTTTGCCTCCACTTTCAGTACGGCTGAGATTTCATGTGCCTCGGGAGACTTGGGATCGAACACTTTCACACCATCTACTATAAAGTGGTAGCGGTAGGCTCCAGCTTTTACTGGAGGTACGGTCACCGTCCATACACCAGAGACCGATTTCATCACATCTGGCTTCTTTCCCCAAGGAATAATGTCACCCTCGATGTCTACTTTCTTGGCTTGGGGTGCGTAGATATTCAATGCTATCCTGCCTTCACTCAGCACTTTGACTGATTGGAGCGTGTCGTTAGGGGTAGGCGTACGTTGCCATTGTGCTGCCATAGGCATTATGCCGCAAACACAAAAAAATGCTGTTAAAATGAATTTACTCTTCATTGGAATTAATTTTAAGATTATAAATAAGACAGCTATCTCATGGTACGGAAGCAACCGGATGGTAGCCGATATGTATTGCCTTTCCTATTGTCCTACTCTAATAGGACAATAGGAAAAATGCTTGGTTTACTCTGTTAACACTTTGCGTGCTTCGCGGTCAGGGTCGTAGACTACTTCGCACTGGTCGTTCAACATCATCGTGGCTCCCTTGTCCGGTGTATATTGCGGCCATTCAGGCAGGCTTGTGCAATTGGGGCTACCCGTACGCATGAAGCTCAGTAAAGCGTCGGTCATCTTCGTGGAGAGGTCGCGCGGACGCTTGCCTCCCCCCGTATGGGTAAGCATAACGTCGGTATTCTTCAGCCAGAAACTGATGTCCAGACAATGGAAGGAACGCATGCGCCCGTCGAATAAGGGTGGCTCCCAGCCGAACCATGCTAAATAGACCGGTGCGCTTTGTTGTGCCTTGGCATTGATGGCTTCAATCACTTTCTCACGGGAGCTCATTATCAAGCCGAGCAATTCAATAGGTTTCTTGTCGGGAAATGCTTTTTCATAAGCCAATACAATATTCTCACCGTTTTTACCTTTCATTTTGTCCACCATTTCCACCAGTTGCGTTCTATTCATTTTTTCGAGGGTAGCATTGTCGCGGCTTATGGAGAACTCGCATGTAGTGGTGCTGAATAGCATGGGGACATGGGCCGAGGGAGCTTCCGGATCGGTATAAAATGTATCCATCGGGATGTGGAAGCCATCACCCACAGGCCCAAAAGAACCACGCATCATGCCATTGCCGCCTAGTTGCTTGTCATACTTAGCGGCTGCTCGGTTGGCCAGGACGATGTAGTCGAGCCAAGGTATTTCTTGCAATTTGTTTATTTGCGAAGGTGGTAAACCTGCCTCTTTTAGGATGTATTTACCCAGTTCGGTACTGTAATTGTTATCTATTGCCCCCGTGATGTTTCCACTCAAGGCTACGGCCTTGTGCAACAACCCCTTTGTCTCGGCCATGGCTACCAGCGTGCACACTTTAGCTCCGCCGCCCGACTGGCCCATGATGGTGACGTTGCTCGGATCACCTCCGAATTGTGCGATGTTGTTGTGTACCCACTTCAGGCCGGCCACCAAATCGAGGATACCAACATTGCCCGACTCGGCAAACTTCTTCTCATCCACCTCTGAAAAGTCACTGAAGCCGATAGGGCCCAGTCGATGGTTTAATGAAACAAATACAATGTCTCCGTAGCGGCTAAGATTCTCGCCCCGATAGCTGTCTTGCTCAATGCTATTGCCATTTGTAAAACCGCCTCCATGAATCCATACCAGCACAGGGCGTTTCTTCGTGTCGGCCAAGGCGGGCGTCCAAATGTTTAGCATCAGACAGTCCTCGCTGACGCCATAGTAATTCCAATGGTCGGTAAATGTAGTGTATGTGTTGCGGTACTTGCCTGTCGTAATCTGCGGAGCCGTATCGCCCCAAAAGACCGCTGGACGGATGCCCTCCCAAGGCTCGGGTTCGCGGGGAGGCATGAAACGGTTTTCGCCCGCCGTGCTTGCCCCATACGGTATGCCACAGAAGGTGTATATATCTCTTAATAGATAGCCGCGCACTTTGCCATACTGAGTCTGTGCTACGGCAATGGAATCTCCTATATATAACTGTTGTTCGTCTTGCGAAACACTATTCGGTTGTTGCTCCGTCCTTCCGGCAGAGCAAGCGGAAAAGGTATACACGAAAATACCCGCGTAAAGCAGGGAGATGCCTTTCCTGATTTTCAACTTAACTGTTTTCATACGCAATGAATTTTTTTATTACAAAGATGAACATTTGTCGGCAAAGCTGCTTTTCACCAGCTTCGTTGTTTTTGTCAATGGTTCACTTGATACTTGTCTGTTTCTTCATTCAGGTTGTCTGTATATTCAAAGGCAGGCATAGAAAAGAATCCACACACAGTTATGCAAAGGACAGACTGCGTGCGGATTCTGCATTGTCTATCACAATCTTTTTACTCAACTCTAATAACTGTTCTATAAAGTAACTTCACCTTCCAGACGGATATCTGCTGAAGAGGCACCGATAAGTAGTTTTACCTTACCGGGCTCCACAACGAACTTATCTTGAATTTCATCCCAATAAGCGAAATCCTCCTTGGGAATATCAAGCACCACTTCCTTTGTATCACCGGCTGCGATAGGCACCTTACTGAATGCCCTCAGTTGCTTCATCGGGCGTTCTACCTTTGATTCCGGATAGCTGGCATACAGCTGCACCACTTCCTCACCGTCGCGGCTACCCGAATTCTTTACCAACACGGTTACGGTAACCTTATCCTTGTCCTGCTTGACAGACTTGATTTGCTGGTAGTCGAATGTAGTATAACTCAAGCCATAGCCGAAGGGATAAAGCACATCATCCTTGTAGTACATGTAGGTACGTCCGTTACGAATGTCATAATCCATCATGTCGGGTAGGTCGGTAATGTCCTTCACCCATGTTTGAGTGGTATGTCCAGAGGGGTTGACCTTACCAAACAAGACATCGGCCAAACCGTTGCCTTGTTCTTGACTGCAATGCGTAATGTGCAAAATGGCTGGCAGATTTTCTTGACTCCAGTTGATGGTGTATGGGAAGCTGCTAACTAGTACCAAGATAGTGTTGGGATTGGCCTTGTACACCTGCTTCAGCAAGTCTTCATCGGGCAGCATCAGCGACTTTCTATCCACAGCTTCTCGTCCGTCGCTCGGCACGGGGCAGAAGAACCAGTCAGGACGTGTGCCATACGGATGGTTTCCTACGCATACCACAGCTACATCAGCCTCCCGGGCCGCATTTACGGCTTCATCTATTGCATTGTTGGTAGCATAAATCACTTCTGTTTGTCCATCTTTCATGGCGTTGCGAATGCCCTCTAAGATAGTAATCTCATATGCCGGTGTGCCGCTATACCAGTCTTGCACAATCTTATCGGCATAAGGGCCTATTACGGCTATCTTCTTCAGCTTGGAGGCATTGAGGGGCAGAAGATTCTTACTGTTCTTCAGCAGCACCACCGACTTGGCCGTCACCTCGCGTGCTAATTGTTTGGCTTCCTCACGTTCATAAGGAGGCACTTCGTTGGGGATGGTACCGATGTTCTTATAAGGGTCTGCAGAATCTTTTCCGTCCAGCAATCCTAGCCTTAAGGCTACGTATAGGTTGCCACGAATAGCTTTGTCAATGTCTTTCTCAGTCAGTAAACCCTTTTCTAAAGCTTCCTCAATATAGGGCTTATAAACATCCAAGAATTGTCCTGTAGTAGCCTTTACCACCGCAGCCGCTCCTTCGGCCATAGTGGGATAGGCATGGTGGGCATTGACTAGCAGCTTCAGTGCTCCGCCATCCGTGCAGATAATGCCGTTGTTGCCCCATTTGTCGCGAGTAATTTCTTTCAAGCAAGGATGTACGCACATGGCCGGGCCGTTCCATCCGTTATAGGCAGCCATAAAAGCATGGCTTTCGCCTTCGGTAATGCCTTTGTAGAAGGGATAAGCATAATATTCGTAGAATAGGCGCATATCGAAGTTGCTTGATGTGCTGTCTCTGCGATCTTCGTTACTGTTGGCCAGGAAATGTTTCATCAGGGCGGCAGTACGCCAATAGCGTGGGTTATCACCTTGCAAGCCTTTGATATTGGCTACTGTCAGTCTGGCAGTAAGGAAGGCATCCTCTCCGTAGCTTTCTTCCGTGCGTCCCCAGCGCGGATCGCGTGCCAAGTCGGCATTCGGAGCACGCATTACCAAGGCTGTACGCTTGTCTTCAGGACGTTGCATGTAGTAGCGCGCTTCAAGGGAAGCTTGCTCACCTACTTTTTTCACTAAGTCCACATCCCACGTAGCGCCCAGTCCATATGATTGTGGGAAAATAGTCGTAGGTCTATCAGTAGGAATTATTTTTCCATCTTCACCTTTCTTACGTCCTCCCCAAGCAGCAGGACCACCCAAGGCCAATCCATGTAGGCCCTCGTGGTGGCGGCAAGAAAGTATGCCCAAACGGGGCACCGCTAGGTCGCTGCCGAGTAAAGCAATTTTTTCCTCCAGCATAAGTTCTTCCAGCAAGGCGTCAATACGCTTTTCGTCCGATAGTTTCGTGTTCTGAAATTTGTAAATTTTCTGCGCTCCGACCGATAGATAAGCCATCGTGAGGCACAACACAACAAATAAAGATTTCATTTTCATGATTACATAAATTGAGTTTGTAAACCTTAATATGTAGCAAATTTTGTTTTCTCACTTTAAAAATGTACAGAAACGGATAGTCTTGATGAAGGTGTCAAAATGACAACCAGTCGCAAACGGCATTCCTGTTTTTTTACACTCTCATTAAATTTCATATTATAAGCATATGGCTCTTATCACCAACCAGGATTTTGTTTCAAAACACCGTCAGATAATAGAATCTGGTTCGTGTTGACCATCATCAAACCTGCCTTGTTTATAAAGTTCTGAGGATTGAACGAGATGGTAGCAGGAGCACCCGCTGTCATCACTTCAACGCCGTTTTGTTTGGCTAATTGGGCAGCCGCATAGTCTATGCCTTGGCGTAGCAAGTCGTAATAGTTAATGCCTTCGAAAGCAAATTCAAACTGACGTTCGCGCATTATGTTTTCTTTCGTAGCTTGTTTTTCGGTGTATAACGGAGAGGTGTTGCCATCTTTATCCTTAAAGGCACGTTCGCGAACCATGTTGAAATACTGTTGCGCATTAGGGCTACCCAACTCAGCTGCCATTAGTAACACGTCGGCATAGCGAACTTGAACATAATCCTGGTGGTTTGAAATCATCAAGTTACCCGTACCGTTTTCCATACCAGCATGTGTACCATCGGCAAAGGCCAATGGAGCATACTTCTTGATATAGTAACCGGTGTATTCCTGCGATTGGACAATACAAGTTTGAACCAACTGATTGTCTTCCAATCCCTCGCCTTTTATATCAATCACAGAAGCTGTACGCCGAGTATCGCCATCCTCATATTCCTCAACGAATTTAGGATTTACTGTAGCATATCCCCAACCTTGTGCATAAGGAGCCACACCTGTTGAGGTACGCAAAGCAATGTTTACTTGCCAACGGTTACCGTCCAAACCAGACCAGTTAACACTGGCTGTACATTTTACGGTTAATACTGTCTCGTTATTACCATCACCGGCATAATCGCCATATAGGGTAGTCATATCACCTACTTCTGCTTTTTGGGCACAAGCGGCAGGCCACAAACGCCGGTATTCGGGTATCAAAGCGTATTGACCTGAAGAAATAATGTCTTCCACAGCGGCTAACGCATCAGCCTTGGTCACGCCTTCAGGCTCTTGACCATAATAACCGGTGTAGTACAAATAAGCACGTGCCAAGATGGCCTCGCAAGCATATTTGGTAATCTTGCCATCGTTTGTTTCCGATTCAGCTTTGGGATAAGCGTTTGCCGGAATATTTTCGATGGCAAACTTCAGGTCATCGAAAATCAGTTTATACACGTCAGCGGGATCTGCCTGCGGTATATTTTCATCAGTAGGTTTGGTAAGCAAAGGAATGTTACCAAACTGACGTACCACATCGAAATATAAGAAGGCACGGATGGCATGGCACTCGGCCATATACTGAGTATGCATGCTACCCGTTTCGTTCCATTGAATGCTATTTTCGCGTGTGATTAACTCGTTGCAACGATAAATGCCTGCATAATAACCAGACCAACTGGAACCTGTAGAAGAAGGCATTTCTGAGAGGTCAAAGCGATCGGTCACACGCATACCGTTACCATCGGAAGCACCGGAACCGCCGAAACATTCATACCCCATTACTTCGGCGCTAACCAAGAAATTGACAGCGCTACCACATGTTGCACGTCTATAACCATCGTAGCAGCCCAACAAGGCACGATAGGCATCTTGCTCTGTTTTATAAAAATTTCCTGTCGTAGATTCGGTCTTTGATTCCACATCCAAGAAGCCCTTAGTGCAAGAAGTCATTCCCAAACTCAGGCATAAAATGCCTGCTGCAATTATGTTAGACCTAATATTTTTCATATTCATACGTATTTTTATAAATTAGAATTTAAGATTTACACCTACAAGAACAGTACGGGGGCGCGGATAATAACCATAATCTAGGCCCGATACCCAAGAATTGTTGGAAGAACCGAAACCGATTTCTGGATCCATACCGTCGTACCCGGTAATGGTGAATAGGTTTTGTACCTGAAAGTATAGGCGAGCTTGGCTGACTGCTTTGCCCTTGAATAATTTGGCGAAATCATAACCCAACGTAAGGGTACTTAGGCGCAGGTAGTCACCATTTTGTATAAATAGGTCAGAGAACTGATAGTTGATGTTGCTATCTGTAACGCGCGGAATCCGGTTACTGGTGCCTTCACCGTGCCACCGGTCAAGGATAGCTGTGGTGTAGTTTGGTGTAGGACGGGTGTGGTTACGGTAAGACTGCACAATCTGCTGGCCAAAGGCGCCGTTTGCCACGATGGAGAAATCGAAGCCTTTGTAAACGAAGCCCAAGTTCAAACCCAACGTGAAATCAGGAGTACCGTTGCCTAAGTTCACCTTATCTTTGTCGTTGATTTGACCGTCATGGTTTCGGTCCACAAAGCGCACATCGCCCGGCTGTACATTAGACTGCAGGATACCGTTGCCTGCGGCACGCCATTCATCTATTTCCTGTGTATTTTGAAAGATACCGGCAGTTTTATAGCCCCAGAAATAACCGATAGGTTGGCCATTTTCTGCACGGTAGAATTCGCTGGCATTGTTGTACAACTCATTGCCTGCACCATGGATGATACCATCGCTGGTAGGAATGTTACCTACCTCATTCTTGTTGTAGGAACCGTTCAGTGAGATGTTATATTTAAAGTCCTTACCTAACGTGTCATCCCAAGTCAAAGCCAGTTCCACACCGGTGTTCTTTACATCGCCACCATTGATGTAAGGTGCGCCTGTACCAGCCGTATTCAGAATAGGAGCTGTGAGTAACCAATCCTTTGTTGTCTTCATATAGAAATCAAAGTTCACACCAAAACGGCTGTCGAAGAAGCGAGCGTCGAAGCCGATATTGGTCTGTTCAGAAGTTTCCCATGTCAACTTTTCATTGGCCAAACGGCTGGGATAAGCGCCCCAGTTGTTACCTAATGCCGCAGCTTCGGTAGACGAATTTTGATGCGAGTTACCGAAATAGTAATATATATATTGCGACGTGATAGGTGCTAAGTATTGGTAGTTATCAATGTTTTGGTTACCTACTTGTCCCCAGCTGACACGTAGCTTAAAGTAGTCGAGCCAGCTACGGGTACTTTCCATGAATTTCTCGTTGGTCATGATCCAGCCTGCGGAGATGGATGGGAAATAACCGTAACGATGGCCACGGGCAAACTTGGAAGAACCGTCGGCACGTACCGTAGCGTTCAGCATGTAGGTCTCTTTCCAGTTCCAACCAAAGCGGACGAAGTAAGAGACCGTACGGTTTTCATCCAATGGATAACCGCTGACACCTAAACCACTGGCAGTAGAAGAAGCTGTACCATTGCTGATGTAAGCATGTTCCCAATCGTCGAATCCTTCTTTCAAGGAAGAATTGCTACCACTTAAGTAAGTGCCATTGTATTGGTAGGACTCCATACCGATCAAGGCATTGAAGGCATGGTCATTAACTTTCCAGTCATAAGTAGCCGTATTGGTCCATGTAAGTTCCAATACATGCTGCATATTTTGGGTAACACTGGTATTAGTATTACGGCTTGTAGAACCGAATTGGTATATCGGGTTGAAGTTGCGGTATTCATTGGTACTGTAGTTAGCACCGAATACAGTACGAATTTTCAGGTTCTTGATGGGCTGCAATTCGGCATAAGCGTTGCCGGAGAAGAAGACGTTTTTGTTTTGATTATGGCGCATCATCATTAAACCATAAGGGTTACCGCTTTCCTGATTCCAATCGGAATTGGAGGTATCATTGTAGGGCATGTCGTAAATGTTGTTATCGCTGTAAATGGGAACAAATGGAGCAATTTCGTAAGCGCCACGCAACGAGTTATCGTATTGGCCGCCTACGCCGACACCAGTCTTATCACGGTAAACGAAGCTAACTTGTTCTCCCACCTTCAGTAGATTTTTGAATAACTTGTGCTCAGAGTTGATGCGGAAGTTGTAACGGGAGAAGTTAGACACGTCCTTACCGCCAACAATACCTTCCTGTGACATGTAACCCAACGAAATGGCATATTGGGAAACCGTTGAACCACCCGTAATACCAAGGGTATAACTCTGCATTTGAGCATTGTCTTCAAACATTTTGTCCAGCCAATCTACATCATAGAGATTACCGTTTGCATCATAAATAGACTTATAGCCGCTCCAATTATATCCAGAACCGGTAGAGTTGCGGTGCGACTCGTCCATAATCATCATGTACTGTTCGGTATTCAATAAGTTCACTTCTTTTGCCACGTTCTGTACACCGAAGTAACCGTCGAATGACACTACAGCCTTACCTTCCTTACCGTTCTTGGTCGTCACCAACACTACACCGTTGGCTGCCTGCGCACCGTAGATGGCAGCGGAAGCGGCATCCTTCAAGATGTCGATACTTTCGATGTCGGCAGGGTTCAGGTTGGAGATGTCACCGCGAACGCCATCAATCAGATACAATGGTTCAGCATTACCTATGGTACCCAAACCACGGATGCTAACCTTGAGGCTTTCACCTGGTTGGCCGGAAATAGAAGTGATGTTTACACCAGGTGTCTGTCCCTGCATGGCCTGCAAAGGATTGGTGGTGTTCAGCTCGGCGATTTTGTCGCCTTTTACCTGGACGGTGGCACCTGTCACTAACTTTTTCTTTTGGACACCATAGCCCACAACCACGACTTCGTCCAACATTTCATTGTCTTCTATCAGTACCACATTAATGATAGAAGATGTGCCTATCTTGATGGTTTGCGACTTAAAGCCAATGTAAGAGAAGACTAAGGTCTGCCCTTCGCTGGCTTGCACTGAGTATCGACCATCAAGGTCAGTGATACTACCGGTAGAATTTTCTTGTACTTGGACACTTACTCCAATCAAGGGAAAACCGTCCGTACCCGATGTTATTACTCCCGTAATCGTCTTTGACTGCAGAGGAGATGCTTGTACCGGAACTGCTTGTATACAAGCAAGTGTTAGTACGAGTGACAAAACTACGTTGCAAAAACATAAAATTACACTTTTTTTCATATGCATTTCTCACATTTTAATTATAAGGTTAATATAAAGGATAATACATTCTCTTTCGTGTTTTAGGGTTCACACAAAACTACTTTTCAACATATCTCTCACGTTGTATAGTGCAACAATCTTTAGAGAAAAAATGAAGAGCTTTATTTTAAGGATTCACGTGCTTCCCTATCGGGATCGTAAACCACCTCACAGACATCGTTGAGCATCATCGTGGCACCCTTCTCAGCTGTGTACTGTGGCCATTCGGGCAGGCCTGCACAATTGGGATTGCCGATGCGCATGAAGTTCAACAAAGCATCGGTCATTTTCATAGAAAGGTCGCGCGGACGCTTACCACCGCCTGTATGGGTAATCATTAAGTCGGTGTTCTTCAGCCAGAAGCAGATGTCCAGACAATGGAAGGCGCGCATGCGGCCGTCGAACAAGGGAGGATTCCAACCGAACCATGCCAAATAGACCGGGGCCTTTTGTGTCAGCTTCTGGTTGGCTGTAGCAATGACATTTTCACGTGAACTCAATATTAAACCAAGCAACTCGATAGGCTTTTTGTCTGGGAAGGCTTTGGCATAAGCGTCGACTATCTTGTCACCGTTCCCACCTTTCATCTGGTTTATCATTTCAACTAATTGTTTCTTGTCTATCTGCTCCAAAGTGGAGTTGTCACGACTCAGGGAAAATTCGCAATTGGTAGTGCAGAAAATCATTGGGATGTTGGCCGAGGGGGCTGAGGGATTGGTAAAAAATCCGCCCATAGGAATATGTGTACCGTCGGCGATAGGACCGAAGTTGCTGCGGCGACCGGTAATACCAGCTTGTTCGTTATACTTGGCCATAGCACGGTTTGCTAACTCAATATAGTCAAGCCACGGCATCTGCTGTAATTTATTTGCTTCGGAAGGCTTCAAGCCGGCTTCCTGCAAGATTACTTTGCCTACGGCTGCACTGTAATTCTTGTCAATGGCATCAGCAGAGTTTCCGCTCAAAGCTATGGCCTTGTGGATAAGCCCTTGCGTTTCGGGCATGGCCACCAGAGTACACACTTTGGAACCACCGCCCGATTGGCCAATGATAGTGACATTGTCGGGGTCTCCGCCAAATTGCCCGATATTGTTGTGTACCCATTTCAAGCCGGCGACCAGGTCGAGAATGCCCACATTGCCCGATGCTTCGAATCCCTTACCGGCCACCGAAAGATCGGAAAACCCGATAGGCCCCAAACGATGATTGATGGATACGAACACGATGTCACCATAACGGCTGATATTTTCGCCATTATAACCATCTTGTTCAATACCATTACCGTTGGTAAAGCCGCCTCCATGTAGCCACACCAGCACGGGACGCTTCTTGTTATCCGTCAGTCCGGGCGTCCAAATATTTAACATAAGGCAGTCTTCGCTTACATCATAATAGTTCCAATGGTCTACAAGCGTGCTGTAACTGTTGCGATACTTCCCCTTGGTCTTTTGTGGGGCTGTGTCACCCCAGAATACAGCAGGTCGAATGCCTTCCCACGGTTCGGGTTCTCGAGGAGGCATGAAGCGGTTCTCACCCGCCGTGCTTGCCCCGTAAGGCACTCCACGGAAATTGTAGATACCCTTTAATATAAAGCCCTTCACTTTGCCGTATTGGGTCTGAGCTACGGCAATGTTATCACCAATGAACAATTGTTGTTCATCATTGTTTTCCTCTGTGCTCTGCTTGGCCTGGTTGGAGCAAGCTAAAATGCCGCACAGCAAAACGCTTCCTACACATAGTAAGGAAACCGTCTTCAACTTCATAATACCAGATTTACTTATTCGCATAACATTTGGTCTTTTATCGCCCCAAATGTGGTGAAAATCGTTTGTATAATGTTATCAAAATCTTTAATTGATTTATCAAAATCTACTTAATGTTGTTTAAAGCGTATGATTTCAACATTGAGACAAGTCTTTGCCTATATATTCCTAATAAGCCTTTCTTACTTGTATCCACCCATCACTAACCGCTAATCTCTAAGTTGGAACCCCATTTATTGCTCATGTACTTTTTGACAAAAGCAAGGATATATTTTGATTATCGCTCGTTTTATATAATTTTGTACAGAGAAAAAGAATACTGATGTTTCACGTGAACCTTAAATGACATACTACTTGTATGAAAAAACTCAAACTGCAATGGAAAGGTATTTATGCCTTATTACTGATGTTGTGGTCTGTACCCCTGCCAGCCCAGTTTCCGCTGGTAGAACAGATATCAAGTAACTTCATTACTTCGTTTGCCGAAGATCCCAAAGGCTACATCTGGATAGGGACCAATCACGGGTTGAACCGTTTCAGCGGTTCGAATTATACTGTATATTATGCGCAAGAAGAGTCCACAGCGCTCAATAGCGACTATGTGGATAATTTAATGTTTGATGCCAATAACCGTTTGTGGATGTCAAATGAATGCGGATTGTGCGTGTGGGAGGATGGTATATTCAGACATCCGCAACAGGTAGGCTTCAATCCCATAGGGCGTGTGCTGGATCTGGATAACGAGTGGCTCATTATTACTGATCGTAAGGGGGTGGTCAAGGTGAACAAGCAGACGCTGAAAGAGGAAAAATATTATCTACAACCAGGCATGAGCATAGTCGGTGCTATTACCATTTCCAGTCAAAAGCAAGTGTGGACGGCCAACGCTAGGCACCATGCCACAGATATTTATATATTGGACAGAGACTTGAACTTGTTGCGGACGCTGAATGGCTCTAAGGATACCTATATAGAAAGTATTGTGGAAGACGCCAGCCACCACATGTGGGTGACTACAAGTAAAGGATTATTGTGTTATGACGCAAAGACGTGGGAAGAACTGCTTTTACCTACTGACTTTATGGAGGCTACACAGAACAAAAAAATACACTTCGTGCTTCCTTATTGGCAAAACTTCCTGCTGATAGGTATTTCGGGTGAGGGAATGTACCGTTACGATGTGGCTCGACGGGTGTTGACACGTATCCATGTGCAGCAACAGTTGAAGGGGGATAGATATGTCTGTTTCATCGATACAAACAACGGAATATGGCTGTCTGATCAAGAGAACGACTTTCACTATTATCCCGAAAAGGCAGCCTTTAACAATTTGTCGTCCATCTTCGAACGCTTGGAAGACCCCTTCGTGAAAAATCTTTTGTTCGACTATGAGGGCTATTTGTGGATGCGCTCCTCGCACGATATTGCCAGTTATGATATAGGTGGTGATAAGATAGCTTTCCACTTGGCAGATGGTGGCCTTTACGGGCATATTTTTATTGACTCGAAGAATAGGTTGTGGGTCATCCGGAACCGTTCGGAGGTGCGGCAGTATGCTATCCGGGAGGGGAAAATCGTACGGGAAGAGAACCATTATACCTTCCCGGCCAATGTGTTTTCCATCAGTGAAGACAAGGAAGGACGTATTTGGGTTACGCTGGCTGATAGATTTGCCACGCTGGCGGCCGACGGGAAGTTCACTTACCGGTATGCACCGGGCAGCATTTCGTTTTCGCAGTTGCAGACATTGCGCCCATCGGGTACAATGATTCTCTATACGGTGGCCAACGGTATCTATAAATTTGGTGAAGACCAACAGTTCATCCCGTTGGATTCTCTTTATTTGCCCAACCCGAATTCACTTATTATCGATAGGAACAATACGTACTGGATAGGGACTTACAATACCGGGCTGGTGCATTACGACCCACGTACACAATGGCTGGAGCGGTTTGATTTATCGTCGGGACTGATAGACAACAGCTTGAAGGCAGTAATCGAAGACAAGGAAGGGAACATCTGGTTTAGTTCGTCTACGCATATAGGAAAGTATGATGTGCAGGAAAAAACATTTTCTTATTTATATGATAACTACTTCTGCAAGGGGAAGCTGTATGCGCTGAATTGTGCGGCAGTGGCACCAGACGGTACCTTGTTTTTCGGAGGCTCGGGTGGCATTACAGTCATTTATCCGGATGTACCCATCGAGAAAGAACCGGATATCCCGCTGAATCTGGACATGATATTGGTGAACGGGGGAATACATAATAAGAGCGAGGAAAAACTATCGTTGTCTTATCGGGAGAATACAGTTACGTTCTACTATTCGGCATTAAAGTTAGAGGCGGGTTCTCTGCTGAACTATGCCTATATGCTAGAGGGCTTCGACAAGAACTGGATTGACGCTGGTTCCAACAAGCGGGTGGCCTATTCCAACCTGCCTACCGGAAAATATACGTTCAAGGTGAAAGCTCGCATACTGAGCGGAGAGTGGTGCAAGAACGAACTGACCAAGGAGGTGGTTGTTCACCCTGCACCATGGGCTACGCCCTTGGTTATTGTGTTATACTGGCTGGTCGGTATCGGGCTGGTGCTACTGGTCATCCGGCTAATTATACGTTGGCGGACACAAGAGGAGAGACTGGCATTGGTCAAGTACCAAAGGGAGATAAATCAGGCACACATAGACTTTGTGACCAACATTTCGCACGAAGTACGTACACCGCTAGCCATGGTATATGCCCCGTTGAAAGAACTGGCGAAAGAAAACAATCTGAATGAACATGAGCGTGGCTTGGTGGATATCATGTTGCGCAATGCCGACCGCTTGTTGCGGCTTGTGAAGCAGTTGCTTGACCCCAAGGAAGGTGAGAAGGACGAGAAGCAACTCCGGGTTGCCGTGGTAGACCCGGTAGCTTTCGTTCAGGCACAGATAGCGAACTTCCGGTTTATTGCCCACGAAAAAGGGCTGACGATAAACATGCACGCTGAACAGAAGCAGGATACGGTGGCTTGTTTTGATACGGAGAAGGTGGAAAAGATATTTTATAACTTGCTCAGTAACGCCATTAAGTACACACCTGAAGGGGGGAGTATCGACATTACTGTGGAAAGCGACGGGAAAAACGTACAAATATGCGTGGCCGATACGGGACAAGGTATTTTACCCGAAAAACAGAAACAACTGTTTGATCGCTTTGAACGGTTGGGAGCTGATAAGAAATACCCCAATGTGAATGGTAAGGGCATCGGTCTGAATTATGCGCAATATTTGGCACACCTGCATAAGGGAAACATAGACTACACTTCCAAGCACCCTCAGGGGGCTTGCTTCACTCTTAGTATCCCACAATCGCTGACAGCATATAGTCCCGAGGAACGGGCACAAGACAATGAGTACAAGATACCCATACCGGCAGTCGAGACGAATGCCGTAGAAAAAGTAGTCTCTAAGGAGAACACGCTGTTCATTGTAGAAGACGATCAGGAGGTGCGCGAATACCTGCGAGTGCTGTTGTCGCCAGATTACAATGTCGTTGTCGTGGAAAATGGAGAGGAAGCCATAGACAGATTAGAGATGGAGTTGCCTGAACTGATTGTGAGTGATGTGGTCATGCCTCGGAAAGACGGCTACGAGTTGTGCAAGACTATCAAGACAAGTGCCGATTGGGGGCGTATTCCCGTTATTCTGCTAACGGCAAAGAACGATATGGACAGCAGTATCAAAGGACTGGATTGTGGTGCCGATGCCTACGTGGGCAAGCCCTTCGACCCCTTCTATCTGAAAGCCGTCATAAACAATCTGTTGGAAAACCGTAAACGGATGCAATGGATTGTGCAAAACCTCACCTCGGAAAGCCTACCGAGGGGAGAGGCGCGAGAAGCGATACTTAATGAACAAGACCGTCAGTTTTTGGAGAATTTGCACACGTTGCTGGACAAGCACTTGGATGACGAGGCATTCGGCATTACCTCGCTGGCAAAGGAAATGCTGATGAGCTACAGCAGCTTGTATGCCCGAGTCAAGTCGTTGACGGGACAAACACCGCAGAACTTTCTTATCACTTATCGCATGAACACGGCTATGCAACTGCTGCAGACGGGCAAATACACTGTGAGCGAAGTGTGTTACAAGGTGGGAGCTTCTTCGCTGGCCAACTTCTCGCGCAGCTTCAAGCGGCAGTTTGGTGTTCCGCCCAGTGAAGTATAATTTGTGTCATCAATCTCCCGTTGCTGAGGCTGCCTACTGATGGGTACAGCGAAGAAGCGAGGATTATCGAAAGCCCGAATAAGGCGATGGGATAATGCATTGCCACTGCAAAGCAAGTGCATACTTTTTGCAGTGCTACTGCATTCAGCTTTGCAGTGGCGCTGCAACACATATGCAGTGTCACTGCAGCATATATGCAGTAGCGCTGCAACACGTTTGCAGTCACACTGCAGCAGATGTGCAGCGACGCTGACCCGGTAGGTGTGTACGGGATTGTATCATGTTTCGTTAAGAAGATATTATAAAGTATCCTTTGAATGTCGTATTTTTGTCTATCCGTAATTTAGAGTAGTCAAAGAAAGCTATGAAACACACTCGTATGAAACTAAAAACAGTGGTAAAGAACCTTCATGAAGGCTGGAAATTCCGGCAGGCGAGACTGACCAATTGGTATCCGGCTACAGTTCCGGGAGTAGTCCACACGGACTTACTGCAGAACAAGATTATTGAAGACCCGTTTTTCCGGTTGAACGAACGGGGATTACAATGGATTGACAAGGAAGACTGGGTTTATGAAACTTGCTTTACCCTTGCTGCCGACATGATGCGGAAAGAGAATATGGAGCTTGTGTTCGAGGGGCTGGATACTTACGCTGACGTTTATTTGAATGATGAATGTATACTGAAAGCGGACAATATGTTTCGCCGCTGGTCTATCCCCGTTAGGCAGTACATCAGGGAGGAGAATAATATACTGAAGGTGTACTTCCATTCGCCGGTAAAGATAGACGTCCCCAAATGGGATGCACTTCCCTACCAGTATCCGGCATCCAATGACCAGTCTGAAAACGGGGGCTTGTTCAACAAGAAGATAAGCATTTTTGCCCGTAAGGCGGGTTATCATTATGGCTGGGATTGGGGCCCACGTCTGGTTACCTCCGGCATCTGGCGTCCGGTGTATATCAGGGCTTGGAGCGATTTGAGAATCAACGATGTGTTTATCGAGCAGAAGGAAGTCGGTGCAGGCAGGGCCGTGATTGCCGGACATGTGGAGCTGGATGCCGATAAGGATATGAATGGAGTGTTGGTCACGATAACGGATGAGGTTACTGGAAGAGTGCTTGGCGAGTGGCAAGCGGATTTGAAGCGAGGCACCAATCAGGTGACCGTTGATTTTGTCCTTCACAAGCCGAAGCTGTGGTGGAGTAATGGACTGGGGGAGCCTTTTCTTTATCGTTTCCGTACGGATATCATTGCAGGTGGGGAATTGTTGGACTCTAAAACCGAAAGGGTGGGCATACGCTCTTTGAAGGTGGTGCATCAGCCGGATAAGGACGGGCATACTTTCTATATAGAGCTGAACGGGCGTCCGGTTTTTGCCAAAGGAGCCAATTACATCCCTTCGGATAACTTCCTGCCGCGCGTCACTCCCGAGAATTATAAAAGGACGATTCTCGATGCCGCCGGTGTAAACATGAATATGTTGCGCGTCTGGGGTGGAGGTATCTATGAGAACGATGTCTTCTATGATTTGTGTGATGAGTATGGAATCATGATTTGGCAGGACTTCATGTTTGCCTGCAGCATGTATCCGGCAGAAGGCGCCCTACTCGATAATATCCACCAGGAGGCGGTGGACAATGTGAAACGTTTGCGCAATCATGCCTGCATTGCTTTGTGGTGTGGAAATAATGAATGCCAGGATGCCTGGCTGGGCTGGGGCTGGAAGTGCGAGATAGAACGGCAGAACAAGGAATATGCCGACAAGATTTGGGCACAGTACCGGCAGCAGTATCATGTCACCTTACCCGGGGTGGTCAGGGAGTATGCACCCGGAACCTTCTATTGGCCTTCTTCTCCGTTCGCATTCGAGGGAGAGATGTCCGGTACTACTGACGGGGACCGTCACTATTGGAGTGTCTGGCATGGTAAAGCACCCATTTCTGATTATGACAGCGAGAAATCCCGCTTTTTCAGCGAGTACGGTTTTCAGTCTTTTCCAGAGTTCGAGTCCGTCAAGCGCTATGCTCCTTACCCCGAAGACTGGGATATACGTTCCGAGGTGATGATGTCCCATCAGCGTGGTGGCGACCATGCCAACGGGCTGATTGAGACTTACCTGTTGAATGAATATAAAAAACCGCGTGATTTCCGGGTATTCCTTTATATGAACCATGTGCTGCAGGGAGATGCCATCAAGACGGCCATCGAGTCGCACCGCCGCCAGATGCCGTATAATATGGGGACGCTTTTCTGGCAGCACAACGACTGTTGGCCCGTAGCTTCCTGGGCGAGCCGTGACTATTACGGACGCTGGAAGGCGCAGCACTATTATGTCCGCAAGGCCTATGATGACATCCTGATTTCTTCGGTAGTGGAGGGGGATGATTTGATAGTATATGCAGTGTCCGACCGCTTGGAGAATACTTCCGGCCGGCTGCAGCTCCAGGTCTGCCAGTTCGACGGAACCGTGGTTCATCACTGGGACAAGTCTGTCGGCATCTCCGGTAATGACAGCCGTGTCTGTTTTTCCGCACCGCTTGCCAAGTTGCTGGAGGGGGCAGATAGAGGAACGGTATATGTCCGCGTAGACTATACGGACAAATCGGGCAGGGTGTACCATAACAACTACTGTCTGAGCAAGCAGAAGGATATGGATTATCCGAAGGTGGATTTGCAGACTGAAGTCCATTCCATTGAAGGTGGATATGAAGTGATGGTTTCGTCAGACAAGTTTGCCCGTGCCGTATGCTTGTCCGTTGCCGACAATGAAAGTGTGTATAGCGACAATTATTTTGATGTCCAGCCGAAGAGCAGCGTGCAGGTGCAGGTCAGGACGCGATTGTCTGCCGAAGCGTTCAACGGTTCGTTGAGGCTGACTTGCCTGAACAATGAATTCTGATACTCGCCATCTGGACGTTGGTATGCTTCTTCCGTCCGGATGTTTTTTACATAAAGATAATATGCTGCTTCAGTATAGCTGATATTTGTGTCCTCAGCTGATTGGCATTGATAGGTTTAGCCATATATGCGTCGAAGCCGTTTTCCATGACCTGCTGTTCATCAGAAGCATAGGCAAAGGCGGTGACGGCTATGATGGGGACTTGTGTAGAGTATTTGCGTATTTCCCTGGTCGCTTCGTAACCATTCATCACCGGCATGTTGATGTCCATCAAAATAAGCTGCGGGTCGTATTCCCTGAACATATTCACGGCTTCCTGACCATTCCACGCATGTATCAGATTGTAGTCTTTTCGTAGGATGGACTCAATCAACCGGAAGTTGCTGTCATGGTCTTCGGCAACCAAGACGGTGATTTTCTGCTTTTTTACTTTTATAGGTTCGGTCTTGCTTTCTGCCTGCCGGATGCGGCTTGCCGGCACATAGGGGAGGGTGAACCAGAAGGTAGAGCCTTCGCCGGGCTTGGAAGTCAGTCCGATATTGCCTCCCATGTGCTGTACCAACATCTGGCAGATGGATAATCCCAGTCCGGTGCCTTGGGCAAAATTGTTGAGCTTGACAAAGCGGCCGAATATGCTCTCTTGTTTGCCTTCGGGGATACCGCATCCCGTATCGGATACGTAGAAATAAAGCATCTTGTCGTCTTGCAGCTTGTAGCCAAAACGGATACTGCCTTCTTGGGTAAACTTGATGGCATTGGTCACCAGATTGATGACGAGTTGAGACAAGCGGTTACGCTCGGAATGAATGTGGCATTCGGGCAGTCCGGGCTCAAAGGAGAGGGTGACATTCTTTTCGGGCGATAGCTTCAGGCAGAGCGAACTTTCCAGCTCTCTCATCACTTTGTTCAATTCAAAATCCGTATCAATGAATTCCATTGTGCCTGCTTCTATCTTTGACAAGTCCAGAATGTCACTGATGAGTTGCAGCAGCAAAGTATTGTTGTTCTCAATGATGCTGACGTATTCTTGTTTTTCTTCCTCCTCTTCGGTGGAAGCCAATATTCCGGAGAATCCCACAATGGCATTGAGCGGCGTACGGATTTCATGGCTCATGTTGGCGAGGAATGCGGATTTCAGTTTATTCGACTCTTCCGCACGGTTCTTGGCGGAAACCAGTTCCGTCTCCATCTTTTTCCGTTCGGTGATAACCAGCGAAGAGCCCACCAGGGTCAGCGGCTTATTGTTCTCGTCGTAGGTTTCTACGGCGGCCTGGGCCTCCACCCAGTCGAAGTGTTTGTGTCCGTCGGCATGATTGATGACGCGGTATTCCTCCTTGACTTTCTGGATACGTCCCTCAATCAGGTCTGTATAGGCTTGTTTCACTTTTTCCAGGTCTTCCTTGTGTATTTTGGAGAAATACTGGCTGTCGGGTACGGACAGCTGTTCATCGTCCATGATACCGGCATTATTGCTGAGCTCTATCGGCTTGTTGACATCGCAGAGTATGGTGTGTGTCCGGAGGTTCCATTTCCATGGTACGATGTTGGCAACGTCGAGTGCCATGGAAAGTTTCCGGTTTGTCGACCTCAACTGTATTTGGGTGTGGTGCAACTCGGTGCTGTCAACGCAGAAGACGTGCATGTATTCGCCATTGTCGCTTGCCTTGACTACAATGTCGTAGAAAGTGTCTATCTTCTTGTAATAATAGGGGAAAGTTACGGAACGTTTCTCCTTCAATGCAATATTCATGAAATGGAGGAACTCGTTCATGGATTCGGGAAATAATTCGCTTCCCCGCTTGCCGACAGCCTCTTTGCGCATGATAAATCTGTCTTCGAAGAAATTGTTGACATCTATATATAAGGTGTCAGTAATGCGCCCTTTTTCATCTTTTATAAGTTTCTCATACATGTATAGGATGGGCATGTTGTTTATCAGATTTCGGTATTTGAGATTGCTGTCCAGTTGTTGCTGTTGTAATCTTTTAATTCTACTCAGTGACTGTAGGCGGAGATATTGGAAAAAGAACAGCAGAGTTATGATTGCGGCAGTGATACTGATAATGACATATTCGTACTTCTCCCAGAAGGTGGGAGGCATGTTGTAGAATATGGTACCCTTGGGGCATAGCTTCGGATTCAGGTCACGCTGCAGAAGGGATTTATAGTTGAATACGGGGGCTCCGTCGTCGGGATAGTATAACGGGATGTTGCGTGCCGGGGTACCATCCAATATCTTGTGGATGGTTTCTAGTAGCCGGGCATTATATTTCTCTTTGTTGTAAATGTAGCCGCCTACAATCCCCCCTTCTTCTTCAATACCGATGGCCCTTAGCGAAAACAAAGGGATGGGGGCGGTAGAGATGACCCGGTGGGAATTACTCCTCATGATATTGTCATGGGGAGAGCTCTTGTACAGCCAGGATGAAAAGATGACTCCGGTAGTATGGGGATTCACGTGGTTCAGTATATTGAAAAGGCTGTCCGTTCGGATGTCTTTCGCACTAAGGAACTGGTAATCCAACTCCGGATACTTTTCACGGATAATCTCGGACAAGTCATAGTCGTTCTGCTGGCAGATGTATGTTTCATCCCCTATATACATGACCTTATCCATTTTGGGGATGAGTTGCTTCATGAGTTGCAGGTTCTCGTTCAGGTATACACTGGATTGCATTAAGGTCAGATTGTACTTCTTCTGTAGGTCACTGATGGGAATACGCTCTGTGCGGGGCAGGGCGTGCTCGCGTATCATTGTTTCCTTAGGACCGGTATAATCCCTCTCACCACATAATATCATGGGGATATCGGGCCACTGCCGGTTCAGTTCATCGCACATGATGAAACTTCCGCATCCGATAAGCACGATAAGTTTAGGGTTCTTGTAACTCTTGAACAAGCTCTCTTTGAATGTCTCCAGTTTATTTTCCTCGTCAAGTGTCAGCATTTTCATGTGTGCGGTGTATACTCCGATGTGGCTGTTCTGTGATGCCATGTTCACAATGGAGGTGATGAAATCATTACTCCAGGGATTGGCTTCTGTATAAGTATTGATTATCAGAATATCGTCGACGTCTGTTGCGGGAGATTTTCCATATAGGGTGTCTGTGCAGGTGAACGAGCAGAGTATTGCAATTACTGTTCCCAGTATGTATTTCATATCCTTTGGACCGTTTTAATGTTTGCTATTGTGAAAATTCTTACAAATGTAGGGGTTTCCCGGTGGATAGACAAAGAAAAAGATGAATTTAAGCGGGATATGGAAAAATAAAGCGGAGCAACATATTGAAATGTCACTCCGCTTCTCATTGAGATGTTGAAAGATGTGTTTTCAGGAGATTTAGTTGTTTTCTTTTTTAATGTCTATGGTCATGAACCGTTCACCGTCATATAGACTTTTGACACGGATGTTCAGCCCTTTTTTCTCTTTCAGTTGTTCCGCTATATTGTCCAGCTTGAAGGAGGCCAGTCCGGTGCCCAGCGTGAGCTGGCTGTCATTGTAGGCATTGTGGCGGAATTCGAGATTGACGTAATCCGGTTTGTCGTTTTCGCCGGTGGATGCTTCATTGATGACCAGGTTCAGCATGTGCTTCTTATCTTCGTTGTTGCTGTGGTAGAATTGATATTTGATGTTCAGATACTCGCCCGTAATCCATAAATCCGTGGCGTTGATGTTGTCGTCTCCGATACTGTCTGCCTTTTCGGCAGGCATGGAGTAGATGTCTTTGGTCAGAATGTTTTCGATGTGCTTTATTTGGGCATTATATTCGTAGCCTGGAAGTTTCTCTTCCAGTTCGCGGAAGTAGATGAAAGCCCTCTGGCCGTCTATTACGGCATAGTCGTGAACATAGGTTGTGTCACTGGGATATAGTTTACTGCCTTCGTCCAGTGAGAAATAGTAGTCTTTTCCTTCGATGACCTTTACCGTACCTACGGCGAACAAAGTGTCATATTTGTCATCCCAATCGTCCAGGCATGATTGCAATACAATGGCAGTCAGGAATAAAAGCATGGATGCTGCCAATGTCATTCTCAGTTTCTTCATAAGTGGTAGGTTTTAGCTCTTTTTCTGTTTAAAACTTATTTTTGTATTCAGAAAATGCGGTGAAAAGCTAAATACTGCGTAGTATACTGTTAAAGAAATGAAAGTATGATTTTCTTCTCTGCCTGATGCAGTATTTTTGCGCCGATTGCATTTATAGGGTAAACACGTGTTAAAAGAGAGAATGGAAGAACAGGAATTGGCAGAACGCTGTAGGCAAGGAGACAATCTTGCCCGCAAAGAACTGTATGAGCGCTATGCGGGACGCATGCTCAGCGTATGCCTCCGTTATGCAGGTGACCGGGAGACTGCCCAAGACCTGATGCATGACGGTTTTCTGAAACTTTTTGATTCTTTCGATAAGTTCACTTGGCGGGGAGAGGGTTCTCTGCGGGCATGGATGGAACGCGTAATGGTGAATACGGTGTTGCAGTATTTGCGGAAAAATGATGTGATGAATCAGTCATCGGCCTTGGAGAATGCACCCGAAGCTTATGAGGAACCGGAAGGTTCGTCAATAGATGTCATTCCTCAAAAGGTACTGATGCAGTTTATCAGTGAATTGCCTGCCGGCTATCGTACCGTATTCAACTTATATATTTTTGAAGAGAAATCCCATAAGGAGATTGCTCGACTATTGGGAATTAATGAAAAATCCTCTGCCTCGCAGTTGACGCGTGCTAAAGCGACTTTAGCGGCAAAAGTACGTGAGTGGATGAAAAGAAATGATTAAATGAAGGAACGTATGGAAGATGAATTGTGGTTGAAAAAGATAAAGGACAAGCTGGAAGACTATTCCGAACCGCTGCCGGTTGCCGGATGGGAGCGGTTGGAGAAGGATTTGTCCGTTTCCGGAGCTCCGATAACCGGACCGCATAGGATGATACCTTTCCGTCGCTGGGCGGTGGCCGCGGCAGCTGTGTTGCTGGTGGCGGTTTCGTCCGTCAGTCTGTGGCTGTTGCAGAGTCCGGTAGGGAATGAAATGCGGCATACGTCAGTGCCCGCTTTGGCTGTGGCTCCGGACGTCTTGCCGGAACAGACAGTACCTGCCATACGGACTAATTCCATAGAGCCTGCTTATCGGGCACATGGAAATGCATCGGCGCTCAATAAGGAGGCAAGTCACCCTTTGGTTGCACAACATATCAGAATATCGGTTGGCGAAGAACAGCAGGAGGAAATGCTGCCGGTTGAAACTGCAGATGAGGTTGTCGGTATTGGACAGCAGGCGGAAGAACCGCTAGTGGAAGATACGGACCATGAAACTACAATGCAGGCCGAGGAACCGGAGACAAGGGAAGACCGCTATCGTCCGTCAGGCCGGGACAAACTGCATCTTCCGGAAAAAAACAGTTCTGGTAGGGATGCTAAAGGATGGGCGGTTGGCTTGTCCGTAGGAAATACGGGAGGTTTTTCATTGGCGAATGAAGGGGAAGCGAATGTGATGTCGGACTACATGCCTGGAAGTCCTATTTATGGCGGTAACGTAGATTTATCCTCTACGGCCAATGGCATTGTTACTATTCCCGACGGGCAGGAACTGGTTTTTAAGGATGGTATGCCCTATCTGCAAAGACGCGAAAAGAAAATTGCGGATATAGACCATAAACAACCGCTCAGTTTCGGTGTTTCGGTGCGGAAAAACTTGGCGAAGGGTTTCTCTGTGGAAAGCGGGCTGACGTATACCTATCTTGCTTCTGACGTAAGGTATGAGGGCAGCTCGGAAAAGATAAGCCAGAAGCTGCATTATATTGGCATTCCGGTACGGGCCAACTGGAACTTTGTGGATACAAAGAACTTTACGATGTATGTTTCGGCGGGGGGTGCCATTGAAAAATGTGTGTATGGCAAGATTGGTACTGAGAGTGAGACTGTGAAACCGGTACAGCTTTCTGTCATGGGTGCTGTCGGTGCCCAGTATAACATAAGCAATAGGGTTGGCTTGTATGTGGAACCGGGAGTATCCTATTTCTTTGATGACGGTTCGTCGATACAGACTATACGCAAGGAGAACCCGTGTAACTTTACGTTGCAGGCCGGCATACGTCTTACTTATTGATGGCAGGACAGACATGTTTTTGTCCACTTTCTTGTAGATTCAGAATTTTCTTAATAACTTTCGGCCGTGTTTCTTCGTTGGTGGATGAAGGGACACGGTTTTTTATTGGTTGAGAAGAAAGAAAGTAGGTCGGGACATGCCTGGCAATATAACAAACACGTAGTAAAATAGACAAAATGAAGATTAAAAAGAAAGTAGCCTTAAGCGGGCTATTGCTTTGTTGTGCAATCACGGCAAAAGCACAAGTGTGTATTACTCCCCAGGCGGAGCAGCGTGCCAGGGAGTTGGTTTCTCAAATGACTCTGGAAGAAAAAATCGATTACATTTCCGGTCCCAAATCTTTTTATATCCGGGCTGTACCCCGGCTTGGCATACCCGAAATCAGGATGGCCGATGGTCCGCAAGGCATACGTAACAATACTCAAAGTACCTTGTATCCTTGTGGCATCTTGTCGGCTTCGACATGGAACCGTAAGTTGGCTAGAGAACTGGGACATGGTTTGGCCCGGGATGCAAAGGCCCGTGGGGTAAGTATTCTGTTGGGGCCCGGAGTCAATATCTACCGTTCTCCTCTATGCGGGCGAAACTATGAGTATTTTGGTGAAGACCCTTATCTGACGGGCGAAACAGCCAAAGAATATATTCTGGGAGTGCAGGAAGAGGGAGTCATGGCTACGGTGAAGCATTTTGCAGCCAATAACCAGGAGTGGAGCAGGCATCATGCCAGCTCGGATGTGGATGAACGCACGTTGCAGGAAATTTATTTTCCCGCGTTCCGAAAAGCTGTGCAGGAAGCAGGAGTAGGAGCGGTCATGGATAGCTATAATCCGCTGAACGGGGTGCATGCCACCGAAAACAGCTGGCTGAACATTGATGTATTACGCAAGCAGTGGGGATTTAAAGGTATCTTGATGTCCGACTGGACATCTGTATATTCCGGTGTGGGAGCAGCTAATGGAGGGTTGGATTTGGAAATGCCCGTCGGTAAATTCATGACCAGGGAGATTCTTATTCCGGCAATAGAGAATGGTATCGTGAAGGAAGAGGCCATTGACGCCAAAGTCCGGCATATACTCCAGACATTGATTGCTTTTGGAGCACTTGATACTCCGAGAGAAGATAAATCTATCGATAAAGACAATGCACAGTCTAAGGAAATTGCACTTGACTTGGCGAGGGAAGGAGTAGTGTTATTGAAAAATGACAACGGTACGTTGCCTTACCGGAACGGTAGAACATTGGTAATCGGGCCTAATGCCGATATTATTCCCACAGGAGGAGGAAGCGGATTTGTCACTCCTTATTCGGTAGTGTCGCTCTATGACGGTATGGTTCAGTTGAAGGGCGGCAGACAGATAGAACTGCTGTCTGACAGCCTTCTTTATAAGGATATGTCCCAACAGATTTATACGGATGACAGTTTTACGCAAAACGGTTTTAAGAGCGAATATTATAATACTCGTAATCTTACCGGAGAACTCTTTCAAGCTGCTATAGAGCCTGCCATAGACTATGCCTGGAAATACGGTGCACCGTTCGACGGCATGCCGGTAGATCAGTTTTCTGCCCGTTGGACGGGAGTTTACAAGGCTGACAAGGATGGAACTGTCAAGTTCCAGCTGGCTGGCGATGACGGATACCGTCTGTTTGTAAACGATAAGCTGATTACCGGAGATTGGGGGAACCATTCATTCAGTACCCGCAGTGCATTTATGCAGGTCAGTGCAGGGGAGATATACCGGCTGCGTATTGAATATTTTGATAATGTGGGTGAGGCGACTGTCAGTTTCCAGGCAGGAATGATGGATGAGGAGCGTTTGGCCTCTTCACTGAAGCATGCCAGGAATGTTATTGTATGTGCCGGGTTCAACAGCAGTACAGAAGGTGAAGGGTTCGACCGTCCGTTTGCATTGTCATACGGGCAGGAATATCTCATTAATAAAGTGGCTTCACTTCATGATAATGTGGCTGTGGTGGTGAATGCCGGAGGTGGAATAGATTTCCGCAATTGGGGGCAGAGTGTACAAGCTATTTTGATGGCATGGTATCCGGGGCAGGAGGGTGGAAAGGCCCTTGCCGAAATCATTACGGGCAAGCTTTCGCCAAGTGGCAAACTACCAGTCAGCATCGAGGAAAAATGGGAAGATAATCCGGTATATGGTAATTATTATGACAATCGCAATGTACCTCATAAACGGGTGCAGTATGCCGAAGGCGTTTTCGTAGGTTATAGGGGATATGAACGGAACGGAAAGCAGCCACTCTATCCTTTTGGGTATGGATTGTCATACAGCAGTTTTGAATACAGTAATCTGAGTGTTGAGAAGACGGGTGGAAACCGGGTTACGGTAAGCTTCGACATCAAGAATACCGGAAAGATGGATGCTGCAGAAGCGGCTCAGGTATATGTGCGGGATGTGGAATGTTCTGTTCCGCGTCCATTGAAGGAGTTGAAAGGCTACGATAAGGTTTACTTGAAGAAGGGGGAAACCAAGCGCATCCGGATATTGCTGGATGAGGAAGCCTTTGCCTACTATGATGTGGAATCACATCGGTTTGTAGTGGAAAAGGGGGCTTTTGAGATTCTGGCAGGTCCTTCTTCGGCTGACTTGCCGTTGAAGGCAACTGTTGTCTTATGATAGAATAAATATCAAAACAAGAATAGCGCTATGAAAAAGATAATAATATTGATGGTTTGTCTGTGGGGACTTGGTAACACCTTTACCTCGGCACAGACTACGGAGAAGGAGAAATTTATCTCCGGTTTGATGAAACAGATGACGCTGGACGAAAAGATAGGCCAGCTTGCACAATGCACCTACCGGGGGAATTTTACCGGACCCGACGGTGGAAATATTCCTAAGGAAGAATACGTACGGCAGGGCAGAATGGGCTCTATGCTGAATGTGATAGGAGTAAAGGACATACGCCGTTATCAAGAACTTGCTCTGCAGTCGCGTTTGCGTATTCCTTTAATTTTTGGACTGGATGTTATCCACGGCTATCGTACCGGGTTTCCGCTTCCTCTTGCCGAGGCTGCAAGTTTTGATTTGGCCATGATTGAGGAAGCTGCACGCTACAATGCTTTGGAAAGTGCCGCCGATGGTTTGAACTGGGTTTTTGCCCCGATGGTGGATATTTCGTGGGACGCACGTTGGGGACGCGTCATGGAAGGGGCCGGTGAGGACCCTTATTATGGTTCTCGGGTAGCGGAGGCGCGTGTCAGAGGCTTGCAAGGAGACGATTTGGCGGACACGACGACTGTCATGGCATGTATGAAACATTTTGCCGGATATGGTGCACCGATAGCAGGAAAGGAGTATAATAGTGTGGATATGTCAATGGGCCACTTTGCCAATTTTTATATGCCTCCCTATAAGGCGGCCATAAAGGCAGGAGCAGCTACCGTGATGAGTGCTTTCAATGATTTTAATAATATTCCTTGTACTGCCAATGATTTCTTGCTCAACCGGCTATTGAGAGAGCAGTGGGGATTTAAGGGATTTGTTGTGTCCGATTATAATTCGGTAGAGGAATTGGTGAACCACCGTTATGCTGCTGACAAGAAAGATGCCGCAGCCAAAGCGCTGAATGCTGGTCTGGACATGGAGATGGTAAGTACCTGCTACTTGACTTATCTGAAGGAGCTTGTTCAAGAAGGGAAAGTAAAGGAGAGTGTGCTTGATGATGCAGTACGGCGTATATTGGAGAAGAAATATGAGTTGGGATTGTTTGAGGACCCTTTTCGCTACTGTAATCCGGAAAGAGCGGCCAGAATACTCAATGCGCCCGAAGTCCGTAATGCTTCGCTCCGTATGGCCGAGCGTTCCGTTGTATTGCTGGAGAATAGGGAATCTGTGCTTCCGTTGACGGCACAGACGAGGAAGATAGCCTTGATAGGAGGACTCTCAAAATCCCAGTACGATATGGCAGGTGCTTGGGCTGCCACTACGGACCGGAGCAAAGTGGTGACCTTGTATGATGCACTGGTCCGGAAAGGACTGGAGGTGAACTATGCTGAAGGCTATGATATGAAGAGCAATCAATTGACTGGACTGCAGGAAGCATTGCAGGCTGCTGAGGCTTCGGATGTCATTGTTGTGGCGGTAGGCGAGAGATTCGGTCAGAGTGGCGAGAAGGCTTCCAAAGTGAATATAGCCATACCCGAGGGGCAGCAGAAGCTGGTGTCGGAACTGGCAAAGACTGGAAAACCTGTCATTGCTCTTGTCATGTGTGGGCGTCCGGTAATCTTCAATGAGATAAGGGAACATGCTGATGCGGTACTGTGTACTTGGTGGCTGGGAAGTGAGGCCGGCAATGCCATATGCAATGTGTTGTGGGGAGAGTATAATCCTTCGGCTAAATTGCCCATGACATTTCCTGCACACGTAGGACAGATTCCCATTTATTATCAGAATAAGAGCACCGGCCGCCCTACCGCATTGAAACAGACCTATAAGGCATCTTATATCGATGCTTCCACTGAGCCTGCCTATCCTTTCGGATATGGGCTTTCGTACACGGATTTTGGATATTCTGATTTGAAACTGCTGCCGGGCAAGGCTGCAGGCGTCCATACGGAGGTGTCGGTAAAAGTGACTAATACCGGTAAGTGTGCAGGAGAGGAAGTAGTTCAATTGTATGTGCAGGATAAGGTAGCCTCTGTTACGCGTCCGATAAAGGAATTGAAGGGCTTCAGGAAAATTCATCTGAATGTGGGTGAAAGCAAAACTGTAGCTTTTCAGATAACTGACGATGCACTGGGATTCTATGACAATGAGATGAATTATATGGTAGAACCTGGTGATTTCGTCTTTATGGTGGGTGGCAGTAGTGATGATGTACAGCAGATTACCTATAACTTAAAAGAATAGGATTCTTACCCTATAAATGAAAAGCAAGGCTGTCTGGAATCATATCCGGACAGCCTTGCTTTTCTGTTTTAGTTGGTTATCACATTCGTGAAATACTCTTTGAACAGTTTTTCTGCCCGTTCCAGTTGTTCCGGAGTATTTTCCTTCACTTCTTTCAATTTGTAATCCCATCCCATGGCTTCGTATTTGTGAACACCCAGACGGTGGTAAGGAAGTATTTCCACCCGTTGTATCTGCCGGTATTTGCCGAGACTTTCACCCAGCAGGCGGATGTCTTCTTCCGAATCGCTGTAACCGGGGACCAGTACATAGCGCAGCCAGAAGGGGCGTTCATGTTCTTCGAGCCAGGCAGCGGTGCGGAGTGTCTGTTCGTTGCTCCGTCCCGTCAGCGTACGGTGGCGTTCGGGATTGAATTGCTTGATGTCCAGCAGCACGAGGTCAGTCAGGCTAAAGAGCTCTTCCACCTTTTCATTCCAGATGCCTCCGTTACTGTCCAGACAGATATGGATGCCGTTCGCCTTCAGCTCCTTGAAAAGAGGAATCAGCGCTTCTGCTTGCAGGGTAGGCTCACCGCCGGAGAAAGTAATACCTCCTTTCTTCCCGAAGAATGCCTTTTGGCTGATAGCCATTTGCAGAATCTCTTCCGGAGTGGTGGGAGTGCCTCCTTTTACATCAATCGTATCCGGATTGGCACAATACAGACAACGGAACGGACATCCTTGCAGGAAAACGACGAGCCGGAGACCCGGCCCGTCGAATGTTCCCATACTTTCGTAGGAGTGTACATTTATCATATTACATTCTTTCGTGGAATGAACGGCTGATGACTTCCAACTGATGCTCGCGGCTCAACTTCACGAAGTTCACGGCATAGCCGGAAACGCGGATGGTGAGTTGCGGATACTTTTCAGGATGTTCCATGGCATCTTCCAGCATTTCGCGGTTCAGTACGTTTACGTTCAAATGGTGGGCACCTTTGGTGAAGTAGCCGTCCATCATGGTTACCAGGTTCTCTACACGTTCTTCCGGTGTCGGGCCCAGTGATTTGGGAACAATGGAGAACGTATTGCTGATGCCGTCCTGCGAGTCGCGGTAGCGCAATTTGGCTACGGAGCTCAAGGAAGCGATGGCACCGTTCTTGTCACGTCCGTGCATTGGGTTGGCACCCGGAGCAAAGGCAACACCTTTGGCGCGTCCGTCCGGAGTGGCACCGGTCTTCTTGCCGTACATCACGTTGGAGGTGATAGTCAGCAAGGAAAGGGTGGGACGGGCATTCTTGTAGACAGGCAGCTTTTTCAGTTCTTCGCTGAAATAGTAAACGAGGTCTACTCCCAGGTGGTCTACACGGTCGTCATTATTGCCGAAGCAGGGGAATGAGCCTTCGGTGTCGAAACCTTCGGTCAGGCCGATTTCGTTGCGGCGTGCAGTGACTTTGGCATATTTGATGGCGGACAGTGAGTCTATGGCGATGGAAAGGCCGGCAACACCGTATGCCAGATTGATGCGTGGGTCGGTATCGATGAATGCCATCTGGGCTTTCTCATAATAATACTTATCATGCATGTAGTGGATGATATTCATGGCCTCGTTGTAGACACGGGCTATTTCAGTCAGTACCTTCTTGTAGTTGGCCATAACTTCCTCAAACTTCAGTGTCTCGCCGGTCAATACGGGAATACCTTTCACCATGACAGTTCCGGTGTTTTCGCAACGGCCACCGTTGATGGCAAGCAGCAGGGCCTTGGCAAGGTTGGCACGTGCGCCGAAGAACTGGATTTGCTTGCCGATGGCTTGGTAGGATACACAGCAGGCAATGCCGTAATCGTCGCAGTTGCGCACTTCGCGCATCAGGTTGTCGTTTTCGTACTGGATGGAGCTGGTATCTACAGAAACTTTGGCGCAGAAATCCTTGAAGCCTTCCGGCAGTTCGGGACTCCACAATACGGTCAAGTTCGGTTCCGGAGAAGGACCGAGGTTGTATAGCGTCTGCAAAAAGCGGAAAGAAGTCTTGGTGACCTTCACGCGTCCGTCGTTGAAGCGTCCGCCGATGGCTTCGGTCACCCAAGTCGGGTCGCCGGCAAAGATATCATTGTACGACTGCATGCGCAGATGGCGTACCATACGTAGTTTGATGACGAACTGGTCTATCAGTTCCTGTGCAAACGTCTCGTCAATCTTGCCGTGAGCCAAATCGTATTCGATGAAAATGTCGAGGAACGAAGATACGTTACCCAGTGACATGGCTGCTCCGTCCTGCTCTTTGATGGCAGCAAGATATGCCATGTATACCCATTGCACGGCCTCTTGAGCTGATGTAGCCGGATGGCTGAGGTCGAGTCCGTAATATTCGCCCATAACCTTGATGTCCTTCAAAGCTTTGATTTGTTCCGCCACTTCTTCGCGTAGACGGATGCGTGCTTCGGTCATCGGGCCGGTGAGGTTGCGCAAGTCCTCCTGCTTGGCTTCAATCAGACGGTCGATGCCGTAGAGAGCCAATCGGCGGTAGTCGCCGATGATACGTCCGCGGGCATAGTTGTCGGGCAATCCGGTAAGGAATCCCAGTGAGCGGAAGGAACGGATTTCTTCGGTATATACATCGAATACGCCGTCGTTATGTGTTTTGCGGTAATGGGTGAAGATGTCTTTTACTTTATCGTCCACTTCCACTCCGTTTTCACGGCATGCTTTTGCTACCACGTTGATGCCTCCGAAAGGTTTGATGGATCGTTTCAACAGTTCATCAGTCTGCAAACCGACAATAAGTTCATTGTCCTTATCAATATACCCGGCTTTATGAGAAGTGATGGTAGATACGGTGGTATTGTCCAGTGAACGGACGCCATTGTTGTTCCTTTCTTCTTCGAGAGCCTTCAGACAGATGTCCCAGATACGTTTGGTACGTTCGGTAGGTCCCTGCAAGAAAGATGCATCCCCGGTATAGGGTGCGATGTTTTTACTGACGAAATCACTGACATTGATTTCTTTATTCCAAAGCCCATTGGTAAAGGTTTTGTTCAATTCCATAAAATTTGTTTTTGTTAGTAGGTTAGATAATGTTATCCTTTAGAGCGCACAAAAATACTGAATAAATTCCGTAATTTTATAAGAGATACTTCTCTTTTTATGTTGAACAGCATAAAATAACTATTATTAGGTAGTGAATGTCCGGGGGAGTAGAGATGTTAATACTTTCTTTATATGTGGTTTATGAATTGAAACAAGAACCGAATAATAATCTGCATTATTTACAAATGATGTAGGTTTAAGGAACAGTCGTATTCTGAACCTAATTCAGTCGTATAGTGAATGCCATTCAGTCGTATACTGAATAGGGT